>JACCDN010874706.1_pt1 | contig 31582 bp, 27 predicted proteins | sample 7441691 | NCBI WGS metagenome assembly JACCDN01 (sample SAMN15323439, study PRJNA562643) | freshwater metagenome | isolation source: river surface water | place: USA:Blue River Watershed | collected 2017-08-16
AACGTGGTATCTTCATAGTCAGGCCTTCCTTGGCTTAGTTCATATTAATCGTAGTAAATTAATTATAAACTAAACCAAAAAGGCCTATCTTTTTATTCAACTACCAACTTTTTTGATAAAGAATCCATTTGTTGTAATAGGATGGCCACAATTTAGAGCCTTATTGGCACTTTTGTATTGGCATTAATACTGCAATATAAAAACCAGAACGGGGCCATACCCAATCAAGGAGTTCGCATGAATAAAGCACTAACATTTTTATCTTTTCTTTCATTAGTTTCAGTAAACGCTGCTACTACTGGAACTTTATTACTTCAAGGTGTAGTTACTAAGAAATTGAGCATTCAAGTAAATGCTTTAGCAGTAGCTTCAGCTCTTGATTTAACTGCAACACAAACTGATTTATTAGTAGCTTCTGTTAACGAAAAATCAAACTCTAATACAGGTTATAAAGTTAATGTTAAATCAGCAAACTTAGGTAAATTAAAAAGATCAGGAGCAGCAGAAGTTGTTTCCTACTCAATGAAATACGGAACGAGTTCAGTTGATTTATCTACAGCATCTGGACAGACTTTCAACAATGCTGGAGCAGCAGTTGTTAACGTAAACAAAGATGTTAAAATATCTTATACCGGAACTCCTGAAGATAGCCTAATTGAAGGTACGTATTCAGATACAGTAACTTTTGAAATCTCATCAATTTAGTTTCAAATCCCCCCTCTTTTGAAACTACTACTGAACCCCGCAATAATGCGGGGTTGCTGTTTTTAGAGTTCAAAATCTAGGGACTCATTCAAGTTTTCGAAGCTAGTATCCGACAAGTTTAGTATGAGAATGCTCAGCTTGATGATATTCACTCTAGGTTTTTCAATACAGCCTCTCTTCGCTGGAGAGGGCCAAGGCTTGCTTCTTCGCGCTTATGTTCCTTCAGTTTTTAAAGTTGCTTTTAAAGAACGCCAATTTAAGAAAGAAATTGCGGAATATTCATTAGTAACTGAGTCGAACACTTTAAGGACCGAAGAAAATCATAAAATAGAAATCGAAAATCCTATGGGGCTTGAAGTTGATTTAAAACTCTTAACTCTCGGGAGTAACGAATCCAAAAAAGAGTATAAATTTGTTGTGAAAAATAATCAGCAACAAACTTTAAAAAATCCCATATTAATTCTTAAAATTAGTGCTAATTAATTAAATCAAATCTATAATTAATTGTTCATGGAGGTTCAAGGAATGAAACTCGTACTTGCAATTATTTTACTATCTCTTCACTTTCAAACTTTAGCTTTTAAGTTTTCTCCGATGTCGCAAACTCTTTTGGCAGACAAAGAGAAAAATTCAGTGTTCTACATTGAAAATGATTCCAACCAATCAATAGCCATTCAGGTATCTCTTGCAAAGCGAGTGATGGATGAGAATGGAGTAGAGGCTCAACCAGAAGAAAAAGATAATCTTTCAGTATATCCTGATCAGTTGATTATTCCAGCTGGAGAGAAGCGAACAATTAAAGTTGGATGGTTAAGAAAAGACGCCCTTAAATCAGAAGAAGCCTATCGTATTATCGCAGAACAACTTCCCATAGATTTAGATAAAGCAAAACAGAAATCGACAAATATCAAAGTTCTCCTACGCTATGTTGCTGCATTTTACGTATCACCAAGTAGTGCCGATTCAAATGTGCAATTAACTGAAATTAAAAATGTCGGAGAGAATATTGTTTTCAAATTAAAAAATAGTGGAAACAAGCACCAAGTACTCACGAAACTTTCGCTTACATATAAAGACGGTTCGAAAAATATTGAACTAAATGCAAATGATTTAAAGGGCATGGCCGGTGAAAATATTTTAGCAAACTCTGAGCGAGTTTTTAAATTACCTAAAAAAGATTTGCTAAAGAATATTAAAGATAATCAGAAGATGGTGATTAATTTTGAGAAAGAATAGTCATCTTCCGTTCTTAATTTTTTTAAATCTTATTATTATACCCGCGCATGCAGAGACGAGCGAAGAATTATTCAAAAAGGTTTTTGGACAAGATAAATCCATTCAAGAAGCTTCAGTTGGTGTTGTTTTCGAAGAAAGAATTCTTGGAGATATAAAAGCTAAGATTCAAGGTGAAAAACTAATTTCAGTTAATCGTGATCAACTTATCCAAGTTTTACAACCTCTTTTAAAACAAGAATTCTTACTTAAGTTGCATCAAAAAAAATTAGATTTAAAACTAGAAGACTTGGAGATGGAAGGAAAATTTTCCTTTCAAGATTTGCAAATCACTCTAAATCCAGTAGACGATGTTATTCTTCCTATCGAGAAAAGTTTTTTAGACGATTACATCCCTTATTATGCGAGTAAGGCTATTCGTCCAGCACCATTTTCTTTTCAATTAAATTACAAAGTAGAGTATGTCGAACAAGAAAGAAAACTAGGAAAAGACTATGCCGATGGAATTTTTGATCAAGCAGTTAGTTTAAAAGATGTTGTTATTGATAACAATATTAATTATAAAGGAGACCGTGAGAATAAGTGGTATCGACAAACAACGATTTTAACATACGATTTTGAAAATAAATTAACTCGTTTTCAAGCTGGAGATATCGCCAATAATATCATCGGGTATGGACAGTCAAAGAGTATAGGAGGAGTTTCTCTTTTTAAAGATTTTTCGCTTAATCCATATCGAGTAAATTATCCAACTTCTCGTTTTGATTTCACACTTGATCGTAGATCGCTTGTTCGCACATATGTTAACAATCTTTTAATTAAGTCTGAATATTTAAATAGTGGTAAGCACACCTTGAAAGATATTCCACTTAATAATGGTGTGAACAAAATTTTTGTTGAAATTGAAGATGAATTTGGACAAAAACGATTCTTAAATTTTAACGAAGCAAGCTCTCAAGATCTTTTATCTCGTGGGCAAAATCGTTTTGACTTAACGGTAGGAAATATATCAGAAGATCAAGAGAAACAAAAAAAATATTTAAATGAGAAAGGCACTTTCTATTCTGCATATTACCAATATGGAATGAGGAAAAATTTAACATTTGGTGGATATACTCAAGGGATTAAAAAATTTAACCTTTTGGGCGAACAGACAATTTTAGCTAGTAAGCGTGGAAATTTAATTTTCGATGTAGGACATAGTGATAACGGTGATTATGGAGGGTGGGCACAGAAGCTTACATATCAGCTAAATCTTTTTGGCCCATATTGGTATGATAGTCATACTTTAACAATGAGAGTAGAAAATCGCGATCCACGTTTTAATGAAACAGAAGTTAAATCAACTAATTTTCACAATATATTAAGCTCACTAACTTATAGTGTACCGGTTTTAGATACAATTAATCTTTCTTTTGGTGCAAATCATGGAAGAGCAAGAGTGAAAAATGCAAGTGATAAATGGGGAGGTGAAGCCTCTCTTGGCGCCAGAGTAACAAAAGATTCAACGCTTACATTCTCTTATTCTAGGCAAAGGGATCAAGAACGTAAGTGGCAAACTCAGGCTTATGTTTTTTATAATATCAGTTTTGCAGAACAATCGACATATGCCTCAGCTTTTTATGATCGTGAATCAGATCTTAGAAGATTATCAGTAATTCGCGACTCAGGAAAACGTTTTGATGATATAAAACTTATTGCGAATATTGACGATTCAAAAGATATAACTAATGCAAATTTCGATGCCACTTACAATTCTCAGTTGGTGGACTTGGGAGTAAGAGTTGATCGCATTGATCGCAAAGATTCGGCTGCTCTTCACCGAATTAGTCCAAGAGTCTTAGGTGGAATTGCTGTGGCCTATAACGAAGGAGAATGGGGTGGAACAATCACTCGTCCAATTAATGGAAGTTTTGCCATATTTAAGCCAAGTAAAAATTTTCGTAATCAAGAATTCGGAATTCGCTCTTTTGGAAACGAGAAAGAATCGAAAAATGGATTATTTAAAGAAGCCTCAATTGCTGGGCTTATTCCCTATCAGTATCGCCAAGTTCAGCTAGATCCAACTTTTTTAGAGCCTGGATATTCATTAGGACAAGAGAGTTTTGTTCTTTATCCAAAATACAAAAGTGGTCATTTATTTGTCGTTGGGGAATCAGGGCAAATTGCTTATCGTGGAAAAATCATGGCAAAAAATAAAAAACCAGTTGCATTACAAGTTGGTTTTTTAGTCGATGCTGAAAAAGATGGAAAAGGCGAGGAAACGAAAGTTATTCCATTTTTTACGAATAAGGGTGGAGTCTTCTTAATTGAAGGGCTCGCACCTAAAAAATATAATGTAAAAATTGAAAGCTTTAATGACTTGGAAATTGATCTTGTCGGAAAGCAAGGTTATGTCGATGCGGGAGAGTTAACAATTTTAGGACCAAAAGATACGTTGTGAAATAAGTTGTAGGGATGATATTATGAAGAATATTATTGTAGTGTCTTTGTTTTTATTTACAATCCAATCAGTGCTCGCAGATTGTGAATATGATTTAGACGTGCCATCTTTGCTTTATACGTTAGCAAATAACAGCGTTACCATTCCTAAAACGGTGACACTTACACGCAATAAAAATTCTTCTAATTGTGGAAATTTTTTTCTAGGTTTTACTCGCGGTTGGTCCTCTACCTATAACAGATATGCAACAAATTTAGCTAATGGCGATAAGATAAATTATAATTTATATAAAAATTCAGGAGCGACTCAAGTTTTAAAAAACCCTTCTGATATTAGTTCTGATAACGACGTTATCTTGGGAACGATTGCAAAAAATGAAACGAAAACTTTTACATATTATTTTTCGATCAATCCCTATTCATCAGCTGCTATGCCTAAGTCTGGAACTTATATCGATTATGTTCAGGTGCAAGCTTACTCTGGTTTCTGGAGTGCGATTGTGGCCTATGAAGGTTATCGCAATTTATACGTGCAGATCTATGTTCCTAAATTAGTCAGTTTGTCATTAGTTGATACCGGTGGAGCCTTTAATCCTACGGATACAACTCATGTATTGGATTTTGGTGAATTAGAACAGAATGAAGAACTTTCTTTTGATCTCATCATTCAAAGTAACTCAGGCTATAATGTAACTTTATCAAGCTTAAATAGTGGTGTATTAAAAAATACTACAGCTGCCACTGGAAATAATACTGTAGGTTATGATTTATATGTGAACAATGTTGTTAAATCATTGATGTCACCAAATGTAGTTGCGAGCTCTACTAACTCAACACCTTCAGGTGGAAATCGAATTCCTATCAAAGTGAAAATTAAAGCAGTTGATAACAAAGAGCCTGGTACTTATACTGATTATGTAACGGTAACAACAACTGCGCTCTAACGTTTAAGACTTGTTTCAATATCTTTGAAGTTAAAAACTTGTCCAGTTTTTCTAATCTCATTAATTAAATCCAAGTTGAGCTTATGATATACCCAGCCAGCTTTATTCAATTCGCCTTTTTGTAAAATGCCATCACTTGGGAAAAGATGATCGCATGTTGAATAGAATGCAGCAGTTCCCGTATTTTTATCAACGGCCAATGACCAAGGAGCATCGCCAATTGTCTGAGAAACAACGACATAAATTTGGTTTTCGAGTGCACGAGCGCGTGCTCCAACATGAACTCGCTCCATCCCAGATTTACCTTCAGTGCAACTTGGATGAAAAAGAAGATGCATGCCTTGTAATGCTTGTTTTTGAGCAAAGATGGGGAACTCACCATCATAACAAATATTAATTCCAAATTTTACTTTTTTATACTCGAAAACTTTTAGATCGCTTTCTCCAGGTGAAATATGCCATTCTTCATTTTCAAAACGAGTCATCATTTGTTTGTCTTGATATTGAATATCGCCGTTAGGAAAAAAAACAAAAGCGCGATTCACATAATTTGAATCTTTTTTTACGGGGATTGAAGGAGCGATAATTAAGGCCTGATGTTTTTTTGCTTCTTCATAGAAAAGTTTTTTAAAGTCAGCAAAATAATTTTGCATTCCAATTAATTGCAAAGCAAGTGATTTTTGCTCTTCTGATTTTAGTAACGAAGTAAGCTCCATAGATCCATACTCTGGAAAGAGCAGAACTTCGGCATGATTTTTTATCGCTTCATTAATCCAGGTGCGCGTATGATTTTCCCATTCAGAAAATTGAGTAAATTTAGTAATTGGGTATTGGGCCGAAGCAATTGTTAATTCCATTTGCGCATCCAGTAGGTCATTGGTTTTTTTGTTTCAGTCTCATCGCCAATATCTTTCCATGAAAAAAAACTTTTTAAATTTTCTTGTTTGGTATAACCACGTTTCATCCAAAATTCATCGAGAGGACGATAGTTCAAAGGCTTTTTAGGATGGTCACTTTGGCGAACAACTCCACAAAAAGTTGTAAAATTATAACCAAATTTTAAAGCTGCATTTTCACGACCATCAAAGAACTTATGACCTAAACCTAATCCGCGATATTCTTTTTTTAAGACACTTTCGCCAAAATAATAAATCTCACTTAAATTCATTTCTGCATTTTTAAATGGCTCGATTACATAATCAGCTTCGTCTAAAAGCGGCAATGCAGTTGCCGCTCCAATTATTTTATTTCCATCATAGGCAGCAACTAAAACACTTTTTTTAGAATTGAGATAGACTTCAAGATACTTTTTTTCGTACTCGAAATCTCCTTCGTAGAGATAGGGATAATCAAAAAAAACTTCGATACGAAGCTTTGCAAGTTCGTTTATCACATGATCTATTTCTTTACCGTAAAAAATTTTGATTTCGATATTCATCTTATTTTACTAGGTCAATCCATTCAGGAAGATTGTAATAAGTTGTGATCCTTTTAATTTTATTTTCTTTCGATAATTCAAGAAAAGCACCGGCCTTAATTTTATAAATTTGCCCAGAAGCTTTCGGAAGATTTCCATCTGTTTTAATATATTGTCCATCGACAATAAATTCAGCTGCACCTCTTTTGGTGTCTGGATCAAAGAAGATCACAAGATCTTTTAAAGTTTCGATATAACACTCATCCATATGGGCCATGAATTTTTTGAAAGTCTCAAGGCCAACTTGAGCTTTACCTTGGTTTACTTCATGAACGACATTTGGGTCGAGAAGTTTAAACATCGCTTCGCGATCATTTGCATTAAAAGCCTGATAGTATGAGTGAATTACGCTAGTCATAGTCTTTTCCTTTTTTTCTTCGAAATCGAAGTAAATTTTTGGTTATTTTACGTGTGAAATCGACTAAAATAAATCGAATTTTGAAGGAGTGGCCATGACAACGAAAAAACCTATTTGCTTAACTGGAGTAAAACCCACCGGGATGCCGCATTTAGGAAATTATATTGGAGCTATAAAGCCAGCAATCGAGATGGGAAATTCTGGGGATTACGATTCCTATTACTTTATTGCTGATTATCATTCTCTTCCGGGAGTTCATAAAGCCGCTGATATGAGAAACTATATCTATGAAGTTGCAGCTGTGTGGCTTGCAATGGGCCTAGATCCAAAGAAAATTACGCTTTATAAACAAAGTGATATTCCAGAAGTTCTGGAACTAAACTGGATTCTTTCATGCTTTACAGTGAAGGGTCTAATGAATCGTGCGCATGCCTATAAAGCCGCTGTTCAAGATAATGAAGCGAACGAGCGCGATCCCGATCATGGTGTGAATATGGGATTATTCACTTATCCAATATTAATGAGCGCGGACATTTTATTTTTAAAATCTAATGTGGTCCCGGTGGGGGCAGATCAGCTTCAGCATATTGAGATCGCGCGCGATATCGCGCAAAACTTTAATCATATTTATGGCGATAAGTTTGTTCTTCCAAAAGGAATCGTGCGTGAAAATTCTAAGCTTATGGTCGGTTTAGACAGCCGCAAAATGAGTAAAAGCTACAATAACCACATTCCTTTGATGTCGACTTCAAAAGAGCTTAAAAAACTTATTAATCGAATCACGACGGACTCTTCTGATCCTAGTGTTCCAAAGAATCCTGATGAGTCGCTAATCTATGAAATTTTCACTGAATTTGCTTCACCGGAAGAGGTTAAAAATTTACGTGAATGGTATTTGCGTGGAATTGGTTGGGGAGAAGCAAAAATGGAGCTTCATAAACTCTTGGATACAAAACTAGAACGTCCAAGAGCAATCTATACAGAACTTATGAGCAATAAATCGAAAATAGATGCAATTTTGGCCGAAGGACGTGAGCGAGTTGCCCCAAAGGCCCGCGATTTTCTTCGCGAGATTAAACAAACCATTGGTGTTTTGTAATAGATTTCATTTATTTTTGTCATTATTAAGTAAAATTCACATACCCCTATGGCCATATCGTGATGCGGCTTGTACAAGGGGTCTGCATTTATAACATTTGCGCGTTTTTTACTCAATGAAGCTTTTTGCGTTTGGATTGGTGTTTCAAGTTTCACAAAAGTTTTGTTGAGAGAAAACTTGAACCATTAAATTCATACGAGGTAGAAAGTGACATTTCAAGATTTGCCACTCAAAGAGACATTACTTAAAGCGATCGCAGACCGCGGTTACACAGAACCAACAGAAATTCAGGCCGAAGCAATTCCATTACTTGCAGGTGAGCCGATTGATTTCGTTGGACAAGCACAAACAGGAACAGGAAAGACAGCAGCGTTTGTTCTTCCGCTTTTAAACCACATTGATCCTGCAGGGAAAGATGTTCAAGCATTAATCTTAACTCCGACAAGAGAGTTAGCTAATCAAATTTGTGAAGAGATTAAAAAACTTACGACTTACGAAAAAATTAAAACTGTAAGTGTTTACGGTGGGGTTTCAATCGAAGGTCAAATTAAAGATCTTCGTCGTGGAAGACCACAAATTGTAGTTGGAACTCCAGGGCGTGTGCTCGATCTTATCGACCGTGACATCCTAATTCTAGATAAAGCAAAATTTGCAGTACTAGACGAAGCAGATGAAATGTTAGATATGGGATTCATCGATGACGTTCAAACAATTCTTTCAAATTTTTCAGACGAGCGAAAAACTTGGATGTTCTCGGCAACAATGCCAGGGCCAATTTTAACTTTAATTAACAAATATTTAAAAGATCCAAAAGTTATCAAAATTAGAAAGAAGACTCTTTCAAATGAATCAATTGTTCAGAAACACTTTGTTGTTCGTTCTGAAAATATGACAGAAGCTGTTTGTAGAATTCTAGATTCTTTAGAAAACTACTACGGAATGATTTTCTGTCGTACAAAAGTCGATGCAAAATCTTTAGCTGATGAATTAAACGTTCGCGGTTATCCATCAGATTCACTTCACGGTGATATGTCACAACAACAACGTGACATTACAATGAAGAATTTCAAAAACAAAAAAATCAATATGCTAGTTTGCACAGACGTAGCTGCTCGTGGGATTGACGTTGATAACTTAACACATGTTATTAACTATGGTCTTCCACAAGACATTGAAGCTTATGTTCACCGTATTGGTCGTACAGGTCGTGCAGGACTTACAGGAACTGCACTTACTATCATCGAACCAATGGAGCGCAGAAAGCTTGGAGCAATTGAAAACATCACAAAAGCAAAAATTGATAAGGGCACACTTCCAACAGCAGATGAATTAAAAGAAGTTTTAGTTCGTAAAGAAATTGGAAAATTAGACCAGTGGATAGAGGACTCAACTTCAACAAATACTGAAGATGCTATTTACAAAATTTTTGCGGAAAAATTTGAAACATTATCAAAAGAAGATTTCGTAAAAGTGGTTTATACACACTTATTCAAATCGCAAATTGATCGTTATAACAAATCTCCAAGTCTTGAAATTAAAGAAAGAAAGCCAGGGGAGAGAATGGAGCGTGGAGCTCGTGACGGAAGAGGATTTGACTCTCAAGGTAGTCAGGGACGCGCAAACCAAAATGGAAACGTAAGATTTTTCGTTAACGTCGGCCGTGAGCACGGAATTGATCTTCGAGGTCTTCTAGATTCAGTTGCGAGCTTTGCAAATATTGATCAAAGATTAATTCGCAATGTTGACTTGAAACAGTCATTTTCATTCCTAGAAGTTCCAGAACAGTACTCTGAAGCTATTTTAGGAATTCGTGGTGCTGCAGTTGGTGATCGTACAGTTCGTTTCGAGCTTACTAATGGAGGCCCAGCTCCTCGTCGTGATTTTAGAGGCGGAGGCAGAGGTGGTGATCGCGGAGGAAATCGTGATGGTGGTGGCTTTAGAGAGCGCCGTTCAGGTGGCGGAAATTTCCGCAGTGAAAGATCATCTTCGTTTAGAGGAAATTAATTTAAAAAACAAGGCCCTCTTTTTGAGGGCTTTGTTTTTTGTTATATGTGCTTAATTGCTAAAGAAAAGAAAAAAATATAAAATTTAGGTCATGAAAAACTTCATATTTTTTACAGGTGGTGGAAGCGGCGGGCATGTCATGCCAGCACTTACACTGATCAACGAATTAAAAAAAGAAAATGCAGAAATTCACTACGTTGGTGGATATAATTCTATCGAACGTGATTTAGTAAAACCCTACGGATTAATCTATCATCCTGTTCATAACGGAAAAATTAGACGTTACTTCTCGTTAGAAAATTTGAAAGACGTGGTTCGCTTAGTTGCGGGGCTCGTTCAAGCTTTTTTGCTTCTTTTAAAATATCCAAGAAAAAGTACGTTAATTTTTTCAACTGGTGGTTTTGTATCGATTCCAGTGGTTGTAGCAGCATTTTTTCAAGGGAAAAAAATTTATATTCATGAACAAACTTCACGTGTTGGGCTCGCTAATAAATTAGCTAGTATTTTTGCTACAAAAATATTTATTTCTTTTGAAGAATCAAAAAACTATTTTCCTAAAAACAAGACTTATTTCTCCGGTTATCCACTTCGCTCGGAGTGTTTTTCAAAAGATGTCCGAGATGTTGTAATTAACGGCATTTCACTAATGCAAGTCAATAGGCCAATCATGTTTATCACTGGTGGAGGAAATGGGGCGCTTCTTTTAAATGAATTGATTAAAAAAAATTTAAAAGAACTAAGTAGAAAATATTTTATTGTTCATCAAGTTGGTAAAGCTTTTCACGAAGAATATAGAGCTTTAAATAGTGATGCATATCAAGCACTGCCTTTCATTGGACCAGAAATGATTGATTTATTTAAGCTAGCGACAGTCACAATTTCTAGATCTGGTGCAGGGACTGTATGCGAGCTTATTGCTATTGGAAAAAAATCGATTTACATACCACTCAGGATTGCACAAAAGAACGAGCAATATTTCAACGCAGTAGAAGCAAAAAATAAATTAGGTTCAATCATTATTGAAGAAAAAGATTTAAGTGATGAATTATTTTTAAAAGCGATTGCAGAGTTTAATTATCCAAATGAGCGCAAAGCTGTGCAGACTGAAAATGGAAAAGATTATTTAATAAAAGAAATAAAAATATTTTTCACTAAATAGATAGCTTGGGGGCTTTGAACACCCCAAGCTATATTATTTATACAAGAAGTTAGATAAATGATTTAGGCTCTCATACTGCTTTAAAGGCTTTGTCTAAATCTTCAATGAGGTCTTGAACATTTTCAATCCCGACAGATAAACGAATTAAATTGTCAGTAAGGCCAATTGATTCGCGTACTTTTTTAGGGATCGAAGCATGAGTCATGATGGCCGGGCTTTCAATTAAGCTCTCAACACCACCAAGACTTTCTGCAAGTGCAAATAGCTCAACGGTCTCTAGAAACTTATTGGCCTTTTTTAAATCCCCTTTTAAGAAAAATGTAATCATTCCACCAAAACCCAGCATCTGCTTTTTAGCTATCGCGTGTTGCGGGTGAGATTTTAATCCTGGATAAATAACGCGATCAACTTTAGGGTGTTTTTCTAAGTACTCAGCAATAACCATCGCATTCTTTTGATGAGCTTCCATTCTTACCGCCAGTGTCTTTAATCCTCTTAGAACTAGCCATGAATCAAACGGAGATTGGCATGGGCCAATCGAATTCTGGAGACGGAAAAGCTCTTTTCTGTGGTGATCATCATTCATCATGATGCATCCTCCAACAGCATCGCTATGACCATTAAGATATTTTGTCATTGAGTGAAGAACAAAATCAGCACCTAGTACAAGTGGATTTTGAAAATAAGGACTCATGAAAGTGTTATCAACAACGGTTAGAGCTTTGGCTTTCTTCGCAATGATAGAGATTGCTTGAATGTCGGTGATTTTTAAAAGTGGGTTCGTTGGAGTTTCAAGCCAGATCATTGCTGGTTTAAATTCTTTAACGGTTTTTTCAACTTTCTTAACATCGGTTGTATCGATAAATTTAAAGTTGTGCATTTTGTGAAAGATTGTCGTGAACAATCTGTACGTTCCACCATAAACATCATCACCACATAAGATGTTTGATCCTGCGGGTAGTAAATGCATTAAAAGCATTTCAGCAGATAGACCTGAAGCTGTTACGCAACAGTGTTTTGCTTGCTCTAGTGAAGCTAAACATTCTTCTAAACGTGTGCGAGTTGGGTTATGAGAACGTGTGTACTCATATCCTTTATGAACACCGGGAGAAGATTGAACATAGGTGGATGTTTGATAGATGGGAGGCATGATCGCCCCAGTTTCAGTATCTGGATGTCCACCAACGTGAATGACTCTCGTTGCAATATCGTGGGTAAGTGCTTTAACTTTTGAGGCTGGTTTTTTCGTTGCTACTTTTTTACTCATACATTTTCTCTTTTTGCGATGAAGTTTAGAACATCAATATTAGTTAAAAGGTTCTTTAATTTTCCGTTTTCAGTAATCAAAACCACCTCTTTCTTTAACAATGAATCTTGGACATTAGCGAGAAGATCGTTGATGTCGACAACTCTAAAGCCTTTATTATAGGCAAGACTTACATTATCTGTAAGTTTGAATTCCCCAGTATAAAGTGGCTTTAATAAACTAGTTTCACTAACGATTCCTTTAATAATGTCACCGTGAATAACTGGAAGCTGAGAAACATTTTTTTGCTCCATCATCTTAACGGCATCACCAATTGTTGCGTGATCAGTAATTGAAATGATTTGATGTTTATCTTTTCCAAGATCAGCTAGAAGATCTTTAATGATGACGTTGAAAGATGAATCGATATAACCTTTGGCCATCATCCATTCGTCATTATAAATTTTTGAAGCGTATCTGTTTCCTGAATCAGGCAATACAACTAAAATTTTCTTAGGTTCTTTTAGTGTCTTAGCATATTTTATTGCTCCTACAACGGCCGCGCCGCCGGATCCACCTGTATAGATTCCTTCCTGTTTTAATAGTGCTCTTGTCATTAAAAAAGATTCTTTATCGCCAACGACAACCCAGTCATCAATCACTTTAAAATCATAGTTGCCAGGAATAAAATCTTCACCAATTCCTTCAATTACATAAGAGCGCGCACCACTTAAATCCCCAGTGCGGGCATATTGAGCAACAATCGATCCCTCAACGTCGACCCCCACTGTGGTGAGCTTTGGCATTTTGGTTTTTAAATACATTGAAACACCTGTAATTGTTCCTCCTGTTCCAACTCCTGCCATATAAACATCGAAGTCACCTTTGGTTTGTTCGAAAATTTCAGGACCTGTTGTTGCCACGTGAGTTTCACGGTTCCACAGGTTATCATATTGATTAACGTAGTACGAATTAGGGATTGTTTCTGCTAATCTTTTTGAAACAGAATAATAGGATCTTGGATCTTCCGGTTCAACATCAGTTGGGCACACTACAACTTTTGCGCCAAAAGCCTTTAAGTTATTTACTTTTTCAATTGATTGTTTATCGGCCATAACGAAGATACATTTGTAGCCATTAACAGCTGCCCACATTGCCAGGCCTACACCAGTATTCCCTGATGTTCCTTCGATGATTGTTCCACCTGGTTTTAATTTTCCGGCAGCAACCGCGCGATCCATGATAAAGCCACCGATACGGTCTTTTGATGATCCACCTGGATTCATGAATTCTAGTTTTACATAAATTTCTGATTCAACGCCTGTAGTGACTTTATTAAGTTTCACAATAGGTGTCCATCCAATGGCATCAAGAATGTTTTTCTTTGCACCTGTCATCATAATATTTCTCTCCTAAAATACGTTTTATAATACTTCTTTAATTTCATGTGCCGCAGCGATCGTCGACATTCTGGCGATAATTGAATAAATTGCCTCTTTACATTTATGATCGTCATCTTGAGCGATGTCGCTCATACATAATTTTCTAAAAACCATTCCTTTAGAATTTAAATTTCCCATACTATCACGTTCAGAGTTCGCGCGCATAAACCCGCCAATACATTTTCCATCAACAAGATAGATGGTGATTTCCGCAGGACTATTGTCATATTTTAAAATAGTCTCAACACCTTCCTGAACGAGAACGGAAGTGAATTTAATGGCATTTTTTCCTACGTCCATTTTGTTTCGTGTCTTGCGATTCATGTTTAAAATCTCTTCGCCATTTGAAACTACGCTTATTCCCATTCCATAGGTACCTTGAGATGCTTTTACGAAAACTTTGGCATTTTCTGGTAGTTCCTTTAAGAGAGCATTTACTTCGTTTGCTAGTGGCTCTAATCCTTCTTTTGTTTCAAAGTCGACATTTTCGACAGCTCTGAATTTTGCTTGCAAAAGATTTGAGTCAATCTCAAAATGTTTGCAAAATTGATCAATAACTTTTTGATAATAAAAAAAGTGAATATTTTTTTGCCTTCTAAACCAACCAATTAGCGGAGAAGGTGAAATTGGTGACTGCACTTCCCCCCAATTTACAGGTAAGGGGTTTGATTGATCGTGATTCATTATCGTAGCATCGATTTGTTTTCCATTAGCGATAACTTGCCCATTTTTAATTTCTGCTTGATAAATGGTGATAGGGTGGCCTGAATTCGATGTTAAGTTTAGTTCTTTTTCAGTCTCAGTGAAAATATTGGAATCGAAAGTGTAAAGCACAACATCGACGCCTATGCTTTTCACAAGATTTGACAGTGTATGGATATGATCGAGGTAAAATAAGTTTTTCGTGTTCGATTCTGGAATGATACCTACGATTTTTGCGTTGGCGTTCATTTTCATAATCGTTTCTTTGATAACGGGAACAGCACTTCTTAGATCAATGGCACAAACATTATTAAATCCTGCGGGGTACATATTATGATCAACGGGCGCATATTTGTTTTTACTTTCGCGAATATCAACACTGGAATAAAAAGGAATGGGCAAATCTTTTGAAATATTTTCTAAGTAAGTATTGATTTCGTTCCAACGATGACAAATAAATTCTTCGAGTTGCTCTTTTGTTTCAATGAGCTTGCTGACCATACGTACTCCTTTTGAGTTCTAGGAAAAATGATTGAAATTTTCTGCTAGGACTCTGACGTGCTCTTTGGGTGAGGGGTCTAAAACCTCATGAAATTCTATTATGTTCTGAAAGTTTTTGAAAGAATTCTCTTTCAATATTTCTTCTCTTTTACTTAGGGAATTTTTGATAAGTTTTTCAGTGGAAGAGATGGGATTCCAGGTATAGAAATCGGGAGTTAGGCATTTATTCATAACCAAATAATGATCACGATGCATAAAAGGTCTTGCTTCATTTTTTAAAAAAAGTGCTTCGTCAATTTTGTGCTGATCAGCAGAAGCAACTAAAAACCAATTAGAAAACTCGACTTTAGTGAGTTCAGTATGGAAGTTGAGAGCATCTAAAAATGTTTCCCGATTAAGGTATAAAATTGAAACACTGTCGATAAACTCACGAACAAAGCTCTCACCGGTTACATCTTCCAAATACGAAAGGAGTTTCTTTACTCCAGTGGAAATGAAGTTTGTGATTAATGTTTTTGGGGCAAAAAACGATGATGATTTATTTGTTGCTTCCCCCAAGTTTTTTCCTAAAAATTGAAATATTTCCACGAACGTTTTATCAAAAAAACTTTGAATTTTTTTTGATCCTTCCAAAAAATCAATGAAGTGCTTTCCGGGAGGAGTGTCTAAAATAACCACATCATAAACACCTGTTTTAAGTTGCAATTGCAGTTCAACAATGGACATGATTTCGTTCATTCCCCCATAGGGTTTTGTGAGTGTTTTTAAAATATTAGTTTCAATTTTTTCAGTACTGTGATTAAACTCCGCGACTCGCTTAAGTGTTATATAGGGGTTCATTAACAAAGCGTGAAAATTTTTAGCGCTATCGAATTTATCAGAAAAAACACTTAGAGGAATTTTATGAACCGTTCCTTCTTCTTTTCCCTCGATACCCAGAACTTGTTTTAATCTCTTTGCAGGATCAATGGTGATGAGAAGAACTTTTTTACCTTTGAGGGCCAGGTACAAAGCACGAGCAGCAGCTGTTGTGGTTTTCCCGACTCCGCCAGTTCCACAGAATAGCTCAACTTTCTTTTCAGGAATTATAACGGCCATGTGCTTACCTCACGGGCCATATTTATGATCATTTCATTGGGTAAATCGTCAGTGAAATGTGCAATCATTCGATTATCTTTTTCATGTGAAAAAACTTCTTCTTCTAATTTTAATCGATGAAGTAGTAGAGGTGGCAAATCATGGCAATTTTTTAAAATTGGTGAAAAAGCATCATTAAAAATAAGTGGTGCTAATTCAATATTTTTTAACTCTAGGGCAGACCTAAGTTCGATTGCTTCTTGGTAGGACATTGGGCTTGGTAGCGATACCGTCATGGTGAGCATGTTTCCTTTGGTGGAAATGAAACGATTCATGCGTTCAATATCTTTAACGATAAGACCTGATTTAAAAATTGTCTCAAAAGTATATGTTGATTCAAACATGGTGAGAGCGTGGCCTGAAGCTGGTGCGTCCATCACAATAATAAGTTCTGGATCTTTTTCCAACTCATCAATAATATGGCCAAAAAGAATCATGTGAGAAAGGCCTGGGATCATTTGAAAAAGCGCTTTAAAAAATGGCGTCCTCATAATCCAATAGGCAACTGTTTCAGATTTTAATTTACGTGCAATGTAGATTTCTGCACTTGATTCCAGTTCGTAATCAAGTGAGGGGAGATTAAGTTTTTGAATGAGATCAATAGGTCGATGTTGCAGGAAAGAAAAGTATTTAGCTTTTTTTCCTTGGCGATTAAGCTCTAATGTCATTGCCAGGGCCAGTGAAGTTTTTCCCACTCCACCTTTGCCAGTAATCACATATAGTCTGTGATTCATATTTAGTTAAAGGTATAGAACGCAGTTAAAAGCATTTTGTAGTATGAGCCAGAAACTTTTCCACCTCTTTCTTGTTTAACATCAAACGGGTCGTGATAATGAAGAAGTGCACCGACAGAAACACGTTCGTTTAATTGCAAATCAACCCCGGCCCCCATATGCATACCAAAAACAATTTTAGAATCAGATTCTTGTGTTTGTCCGCTTGCTAATTTTGTTGTCATAGTTGGTTCATAAAAACCAAATCCACCCATCACATAAGGAGCGAATTGATCGAACTGATAGACTTTACCTTTAATCCCAAGTGCCAGTCCACGCAAGTTGGTCTCTTTACCTTGGTAACTATGGTCACTGAAGTGTAAGTTAGCGATAAAATCAAATGAATAGCTAGCAGAGTAATTATAATAAAGATCAGCAGTAATTTTATCTTCACCATTGTCTTCAAAATCTGAACGCAAAAAAGTCTGCCCTATGCCGACACCCAACGAATGTTTTTGAAGGCCTGGACCCGCACCAATGGGAATGTTATTTTCAACTTTCTTTGCGTTTTGGTCAGATGTTAATTGCCCAAGATTAGGTTTTACTTGCGAAAAAGCCGTTTTAGCACCAAAAAGTGCAAAAACGGCCAGTATAGATACGATAATTTTTTTCATAAACAACCAAGATTTTTGCGTTAATATTTAACGCTCTTATCTTAGTTTAAAGTAGCAGTAGTTTCAACAGCAGAATTTAAATCTGGAGTGTTGAATGGTGTTTTAACTTCGGCCGAATCTGTACCAAGTTTCTTCTCAAGAGACTTGATATGACCAGTGAAAGTTCCTTCTTCAGAACGAATAACGCGCTTTAGAAGCTCTACATCACCAGAACGATTAGCTTTCTTCTCTTGATCAAATAATAATTGAATTTGAGTGATGTATGTAATGTCGTTCTTCGTTTTGTTGTCGATAACTTGAATTTCGTGACCTTCGCGAATGATTTGCGCGATTTCTTCAAGAGTCACGTAACAGCTTTGATGAGTGTCATAAAGTTTTCTGTTCTGGTAACGCTTAATGATTCTTACGTCGCTCATATTTACCCCTATTTTTTGAAGCTTTCTTCAGCTTCGTTTTAAATTTGGACTACATTGGTATGTAGTGTTGTTTATACCTAACTAATTTTATTGGCCAATTGCCCAGACTCCCGATTTCAGCTCTTCTGCGAATTTATGCTTCATAATATTTACGAGCACATAAACAACAAAGTTCGAGACGCAGGGAATTCAGTGCATTGCTCGCATGAAATAACAGGATTGATTTCGCACTGTCAACATTCTTTGAGGTGATTTCTTTTTCTTAGTGAAAAAAAAAATGATTTATTCGTATATTTAACTGTTTAGCGCATCAATTTTTTTAAAGGAAATTTGCTCCCAGAGAGAATTTGGTCGCAATTTTATTAAAGAATCCCTCTAAAAAGTCGATCCGATAGGCGATGAGGGATCATCTTCATCTATATGTGGAAGGCTCCATGAGGCATTCATTAGTTTTGTATTTAGTTGCGATAATGACTTGGTCTTGTGCTCATAGTGAAACTCATCAAGACGCAACGAAAGTTGTCGATTTCAATCCGAAAAAAACGTTGAAGATTGAAGGAGAATACACACAAGAAATGGTGGAGAAGGCAAAAGAGAATGGCGCGGAAGCTTCAACGTATTTAGCTTCTGAACTTTATATTAAAGCAATGGATGCCTCAATGAGAGGGCAAGCTACTACTGCGCTTTTCTTTTTAAAATTTGCCCAAGATCTAGTGCCTAGTGATTCTTATCTCGCGAAAAAATATGCAATTGAGCTTATTAAAACAGGTGATCTTGAGGGGGCGTTAGTATTCTTAGAGAAACAAGTAGGGTCAAAGAGCAGTCAAAAAGATGATGGGATAGATTTACTTTTAGCAGGAGTCTATGCGGCTCTGGATAAAGGGCCAAAAGCTAAAGTCATTTATGAAAAAATTATTGCCCATGGGTCTCAATTTCAAGAAGCGTGCATTTTTCTTGCAAGAAATTTAGGAACTGAGAAAAAATACAAAGAGGGACAGAAGGCGCTTACAACTTGCATGAAAAAAGACAAGGCTGAGCCGCTTTACCCTTATTACATGGGAAAACTCTTACAAGAAGAAGGCAAGAAAGACCAAGCGATGTCTTATTATCGAAAGAGCTTGAAGCTTGATCCCGATTTCTTCCAATCGATTTTAGCAGTGGGAAGTATCTATGAAGAAAAATCTGATTTTAAATCAGCACTAAAAGAATATAAAGCTTATGTTGACCTACCGAGTGCGAGTAATCAGTATCCAGTTTTATCAAAAATTGTGCAAATCATGTTTGCGCAAGAGATGAATGCTGAAGTGGTATCTTATGCCGAACGATTATTATCTTATGATGACTCAGATTTGAATACGAAAGTGAGATTGGGTCTTTTATATGTCGACCGTGATGAATACAAAAAGGCGATAGGTCTTTTTAAAGAAGTATTGGAAGTGGTCCCGGAATCAGATAAGGTTCTTTATTATTTAGCAGCTCTTTATCAAGAAAATGGCGAACGTGATTTAGCTTTGGAATATTTTTCTAAAATAAATGAGGCTAGTCCCTTATTTGCAGACGCAATTCTTCAACGTGCAGAATTGTATTCATCTAAAGCGAAAAAAGAATTTGTAGCTAAAAAGGTAGAATCAGTAGAGCTTGTATCTTTTTTGGAAAAATACAGCGCTAAGTTTGACGATTTAAAAGTGGAATTAAATTTAGTAAAAGCATCTTACTTAGAAGAAATTGGAAAAACTGATGCTTCAGTGAAAACACTGCTATCTGTAAAAGGGCATAAAAAATTTACCGATGGGCATGATTATTACTTAGCCTCAGTATTAGAAAAAAATGGGCAAACAGAAGAAGCAAGAAATATTGTCAAAGCGCTTATTAAAAAAGATCCAAATAATGCTCACGCATTAAACTTTTTAGGGTATTCATTTTTAGAAAAAAATGAAAATTTAGATTTAGCCTTCACTTACATTTCTAAAGCAGCAAAACTTCGCCCTCAAGATGGTTTTATTAGAGATTCATTGGCATGGTATTTCTTTAAAGTTGGCAAATACGAGATGGCCTTAATAGAAGCAAACAAGGCTTATGAGTTAGTAAATAATGATGTGACGATTACTAAACATCTTGGTATGATTTATGAAAAATTAAATCGTTTTGATCGCGCTAGCGCTTTTTATAATCAAGCGCTTTCACAAACCGAATTAACAATAGAAAGAGATGAAATATTAAAACGTGTAAAATTGATCGAAAAAGGAAGAAAACCGGCCTCACTACCTTAGGTATTTGGGGAGCGATTTTTTTTCTTCTATCTTCTTGTGCTTCATTTTCTAGAAAAACCACTCTTAACACATCATCGCCTTGGCCAGAGCAGTTGATTGCTAGAACGTGTCTTTCTTCTGAAGGAAAAGGACGTATTGAATCATCTTTTGGAAAATACGTTTTTAGTTCGGAAGCATTAATAGATAAAAAGATAAAAAAATTTAAAATGAATATGAGCATTGCCCTGGTTGGTGACGAGCTTATTGAATTTGATTATGGAACTCCTTTGGGAGAACAGTCTTTTTTCTCAAGTAAACTTTATCAGAATTTAATAAATGAAGCGCGCGTACGAGGGCGAGAAGAAGAGGCGAAAACCATTTTTAAAGAATTCGTCGTAGGGATAAGCCGTTATTTTGACTTTGTTCAAAATCCAAAGACCATAAATTGTCAAAAAATAACTTCCGAGAACTGTCACATTGCGAGTAATGAAAGCTTTTCAACGAACAATGATCAGTTCAAATACTGGCGCCAGTTTGCCACCAACCATGAGCTTGTTATTGCTCAAGGCCAAGAGGTCGATGGGAAATTTAAAAGGTTATCCATTGATCTCTTACTTTCTGAAAGTAAGCTTTTATCACTGTCATTATTCCACTCACAATGCTTTGAGTAAAAATCAAATATTTTCCAAGATTCCAAATAATTAAATGACAAAATGTCTCAGTTACTATTATAAATAAATTTCCGTTCAAAGTTTTTTAGTATTTAAAAAAAGGATTTTGTTATGATTCTTAAAAAAAGCTTAATCACTCTAATTGCAGTCACGGTACTTGCGTTTGCTGGATGTACAAAAAAGCAAAATGCGGGTGAGAGAATTCTGAACTTAGTTAGTACCGCAGAGATTAAAGGATATGATCCAATCAATGCAGGAGATCTTTATTCAGGAAGAGAAGTTTCAAAAATTTACGAAGGTCTCTTAGAATACCATTATTTAAAATTACCATATACACTGGTGCCAGCATTAGCTGAAGAAATGCCACAAATATCTAAAGATGGGTTAGTGTATACTTTTAAAATTAAACCAGGTGTTGTTTTTCAAGACGATCCAGCTTTCCCAGGTGGAAAAGGACGTGAATTAGAAGCAAAAGATTTCGTTTATTCTCTTAAGAGATTAGCGGATGCGAAATTAAATTCTGAAGGCTGGTGGTTACTTGATGGAAAATTAAAAGGCTTAAATGAATGGAGAGATAAAAACGCGAAGCTTGATGTTACTAACTACGATGAAGAAGTAGAAGGTCTTAAAGCTTTAGACAAATACACGCTGCAGTTCACGCTAGCGAAGCCGTTCCCGCAATTTCTATATTCATTAGCAATGCCGTTTACTTTTGCAGTAGCTCGTGAAGCCACAGAAAAATATGGAAAAGAATTTTTAAATCACCCAGTTGGAACAGGTCCCTATAAACTTCAAGCTGGTAAGTTCGACCAATCTAAAACGATCGTTTATGTAAAGAACCCAACTTTTAGAAAAAAACTATATCCTTCTGATGCTTCTCCAGAATTTCAAAATCTTTTAGCAGATGCAGGAAAAGAGCTTCCATTAGTTGAAAAAGTTGTTGTTCATGTCATGGTTGAATCACAACCAGCTTGGTTAAAATTCAATAAAGGTGAAGTTGATTATTACGGAATTCCAAAGGATAATTTTGGAACAGCAATTAAAGACAATAAGCTAACTCCAGAATTAGAAAATAAAGGGCTAGTGCTTACAGTTTCTCCGCAACTTGATTTAACGTACACAGGTTTTAACTACGAAAATAAACTTTTTAGCAATGTTAAATTAAGAAGAGCCATGTTTCTTGCGTATGATGAAAAGAAATCAAATGAACTTTTTTATAATAATACATCATACTCTGCTCAATCAATTATTCCTCCTGGGATCAGTGGTTATATCGCTGATTATAAAAACCCATGGAAAGGACCAAATGTTGAAGCTGCAAAAAAGATGTTAGCAGAAGCTGGGTACCCAGATGGAAAAGGTCTTCCTGAAATTACGTATGATATTCCAGACTCGACGACATCTCGCCAGATGGCAGAATTCTTTGTTAAGCAAATGGAGCAAATTGGTGTAAAAATTAAAATCTTGGCTTCTCCATGGCCTGAGTTTCAAGCGAAAGTTAAAAAGAAATCAATCCAAATGTTTGGTATGGCTTGGGGAGCAGATTATCCGGATGCTGAAAACTTCCTACAGTTAGTCTATGGACCAAACAAGTCTCCAGGTGCTAACAGCTCTAACTATGACAATCCTGAGTATAATAAAATGTTTGAAAAAGCTTCAATGATGCAGGATTCACCTGAGCGCACAAAGCTTTATGAAGATCTTTATAAGTACGTAGCAGACAATGTTATTCTTATGTACAACATGCACAGACAAGCTTACGTGCTTCAGCAAGCATGGCTAAGAAATTACCACAACAGTGATCTTCACCATAACATCGTTCAATATTTGAATGTTGATAACGAAAAGAAAGCTGAAACTTTAAAAAAATTCTAGGTAAATCTCAATGAACATTTGGTCTTATACTTTAAGAAAAATTCTAAACATGATCCCGACATTGCTCGGGGTCTGTTTAATTGTCTTTGTTCTTTTTAACTTAGTCGCTCCAGATCCAGCATTACTGCTGCTGGGGAAACATGGAACTGTTGAGCAGATGGCGCAAATTAGACATGAGCTTGGTCTTGATCGTCCGTTTTGGGCGCAATACTTAGACATCGTTAAATCTGCTGTTACAATGGATTTTGGTTATTCATGGTCATCTAAGCAAGAAATTTGGCAAATGATTAAAGCGGGAGCACTTCCATCTTTGGCCATTGCTTTGCCAGCTTTTTTGATTGCCAACTCATTTGCAATTACAATTTCATTATTGGTGGCATTCTATCGTGGTAAAGCAATCGATAAAGTTGTTGTTATTGTCTGTGTTGCGATGATGTCAATTCCATCTCTTGCATACATTTTATTTGGGCAATACACATTTGCCTATAAAATGGGTCTTTTTGAAATCGCCGGATTCGAACCAGGTTTTCCAAATTTTATTCCTTTTATTTTACTTCCGGTTTTCCTTTCAGTTGTTATTGAGCTAGGCCCAGAAGTTCGTTATTACAGAACTGCAATTATCGATGAAATTTTTCAAGATTACGTAAGAACTGCTAGATCGAAAGGTTTATCAGAAGTTAAAATTTTATTTAAGCATGTTTTAAAAAATGCGATGATTCCAATTTTAACAAGCTTAATTACTCAAATCCCATTTCTGGTTTTAGGAAGTATCCTTATTGAAAGTTTTTTCAGTATTCCAGGTCTTGGTGGTATGACTTTAAAAGCAATTAACACATCAGATTTTCCAGTTATTAAAGCAATGACAATTTTATCTGCATTGGGATTTATGATTTTCAATTTAATCACTGACATACTGTATACAGTTGTCGATCCAAGATTAAAGCTTAAGTAGGTTATTAGATATGAGTTCGAATACACAAAAAGTGAATCAATCATTATGGGCCCATGCTGCTCGTACAATTTATAAAGATAAAATTGCATTTACAGCATTTATTATTGTTTCAATTTATTTTCTAATCGCTATTCTTTCATTTTTAGGAGTGATTGGGGCAGATTGGTCAAAAGAAGTTGGCGTGTCTTATGGACCACCAAGTTCTGAATTTATTTTTGGCACAGACATTTTTGGACGAAGTGTTTTACAAAAAACAATCAAAGGAACAGAAACGGCCATCACTATTGGTCTCGTGACTGCAACTCTTGCAGTTTTTATTGGATCAACTCTTGGTTTAATTGCAGGTTATTTTGGTGGAAAAATTGATGATTTAATTACTTGGTTTTTTACAACAGTGTCTTCAATTCCTGGAATCATGCTCATTATTGCCATTGCTTTTATCATTGGAAAAGGTTTGACGGCCGTTTATTTGTCTCTGGGGTTAACTAGCTGGGTAACTCTTTGTAGGGTTATAAGAGGTGAGGTTATGAGACATAAGGACCGCGAATACGTACAAGCGGCTTCGGCGATTGGTGCAAGTGATACTCGTAAGATGTTTAAACATATTTTACCTAACGTTTCCCACATGATGATCATCAACTTTTCTTTAACATTTCAAATGGCAATTAAAGCAGAGGTAACCCTCTCGTATTTAGGTTTAGGAGTTCAAGGTCGCCCAAGCTGGGGAGTAATGATCGATGATGCGAAGTTAGAATTATCTCGTGGGGTTTGGTGGCAGCTAGCAGCTGCAACTCTAGCGATGTTTGTTGTGGTTCTTTCTCTGAACTTATTAGGGGATGCAATTAGAGATGCGCTTGATCCAAAACTTAAAGGAAAGTAAAATACTGTCTTACCAAGTGAATTAAATACTTAAGGAAATAGAATGTCGGAAAAAGTTTTAGAAGTAAAAAATTTAGTTGTTGAGTTCAGAACTGATCGCGGGACAGTTAAAGCAGTTAACGGAGTGAACTTTGATGTTTTTAAAGGCAAAACGTTAGGGGTAGTAGGAGAGTCTGGATCAGGAAAATCAGTAACAGCACTAGCGATTATGGGATTAATTCCGAATCCTCCAGGAAAAATTGCAGGTGGAGAAATTAATTTTAACGGCAAAAGTCTTGTAAATATGTCAGCGGCTGAAATGAGAAAAGTTCGTGGAAATAAAATTGCCATGATTTTCCAAGAGCCAATGACTTCACTAAATCCAGTTTTCACAATCGGTGATCAAATTGAAGAAGTTGTTGAACTTCACCAACCACAATTAAATAAGACCCAGAGAGCTGCAAAAGCAGTTGAGATGTTAAAGCTTGTTGGGATTCCATCTCCAGAAAAAAGAGTTAAAGAGTATCCTCATCAATTATCAGGAGGTATGAGACAACGTGTGATGATTGCCATCGCGCTTTCTTGTGAGCCAGATGTTTTGATTGCAGATGAACCTACGACGGCCCTTGACGTGACAATTCAAGCTCAGATCTTAGAGCTAATGAAAAAGCTTCAAAAGGAACTGGGGATGGGAATTGTTCTCATCACTCACGATCTTGGTGTTGTTGCTGAAACATGTGATGACGTTGCAGTTATGTATTGTGGGCAGATCGTTGAGCGCGCAGATGTAAAAACTCTTTTTAGATCACCAAGGCATCCATATACAAAAGGCTTAATGGATTCAATTCCATCTTTTGATTCAACGACTGGAGTAAAGAAAGAAAGACTACAAACAATTGAAGGTATGGTTCCTTCACTTTTTGATTTACCACAAGGCTGTAATTTTCAAGATCGTTGTAAAAACGTGACGAATGAATGTCGTGGAATCAACGGTGATCCAAAACTTAAAGATATTGCAAATGGGCATCAAGTAAGCTGTTTTAATCCTTTAAACTAATTTGAATTAAAAAAGATAAAAAGAAAGCAGGAAAAATATGAGCGAAAAGTATCTATTAGAAGTAAAAAATCTTTGCAAAAAATTCCCGATTAAAGGTGGATTGTTTGGGAGTGAAATTGGAGCAGTAAATGCTGTTAACAATGTTAGCTTCAGTATTAAAAAAGGTGAAACACTAGGTCTCGTTGGAGAGTCTGGTTGTGGAAAAACAACTTTAGGGCGCTCGCTTTTAAGACTAATTGAGCCTTCTTCTGGTGAGATTATTTTCGACGGGAAAGATATTGTAAAATTTAATGCAGATGAAATGCGTGCAATGAGAAGAAGAATGCAAATCATCTTCCAAGATCCATACGCTTCGTTAAATCCCAGAATGACCGTTGGAGATATCTTAGCAGAGCCAATGGAAATTCATGGATTGCATACAGATAAGGCAGAAAGACAAAAAAGACTTTTGCAGCTTTTGGATCAAGTCCAGCTTCCAAAAGATGCACTAACAAAATATCCTCATGAGTTTTCAGGCGGTCAGAGACAGCGTGTGTGTATTGCTCGTGCATTGGCAGTAGAGCCAGAGTTTATTGTCTGTGATGAACCTGTTTCTGCTCTAGACGTTTCGGTACAAGCGCAGGTTGTAAACCTACTTATGGATCTACAAAAAGAGCTTGGTCTTACTTATTTATTTATCGCTCACGATTTAAAAGTCGTTGAATATATCTCAAATCGTGTAGCAGTTATGTATCTTGGAAATATGGTTGAAGTTGCTGAATCCCATGAGCTTTATGGTGGATCAAAACATCCATATACTAAAGCATTATTCTCCGCTATTCCGAGCCACGATCCAAAACACCAACAAAGCCGAATCATTTTAGAAGGGGACATCCCAAGTCCAATGAATCCCCCAACAGGATGCCATTTCCATCCAAGATGCTGGAATGCCACAGAAGAGTGTAAAAAAACATACCCAGGAGTATCAAGTAAGTCAGATACTCATCAGTATAGATGCCATAACCCTATCTAAGAATTCGCCTCAAGCATTCTGTTTTAACAGAGCACTTGCGTGAGTTTTTCCCAATGAGAAAAAGCTAAACATCCTTCGTTTTTAAACCGAAAAGTTCGTAGGATTTCATTATTGATTTTCCTATTTTTTGGAGAAAATTCTTGGACTATATCTCTATGAGCTATACAGAACTTCGGCATTACAAAATGTCTCCGGGGGATCTGTATTGGAAAAACTCGTCAGGCCATTTTGTTCTTCTTCGTTATCGAGGAGATTGGTTAGATTTTAATTACATCGAAAAGTTTGAGAGAAGAAAAATCGAGTTGTTTGTTACTAAAATTATAGATATTGAAAAGCTCGCAAACTTTCAAGAGTTAACACAAAATCTTATTCGCACAAAAACCTTAAAAGAAAAAGAGGCAGCATGGAAGTTATGGCTAGATTATACCTATGCGAGATTTTGGAACAGTAGCGACCAGGATCGTGCTTTTGAATTAAAAATTATGTTTCATAGTATGTTTTATCAACTTGAAGATAATTACACTGTGAAGTGCTTAGCAAAAGATATGGAAATTTTTGATCGCTTCTTACAAGTTGCCAGTGATGTTGTCTTTTTGATGCTTATTTTAGGTTACACTGATGAAACATTACTGAAAGAGCTTTATGCGGCGACGGTAAAGAGCTTTGCGGTCTTCGATTCAATGAAACTTTCTCTTACAGTGAAAGAAAATTTTTCTTCTTATCTTCGCGGCGAAAACGTTGAACAGGAAAAATTTGGAATTCATCAATTTTTAGATCATATAGCTGATCCCCGTGAAAAATACTGGACTGCAATTTTATTTGAAGATTTAAAGGGTGAAAATGGACCTATTAAGGTTTTTGATAATGAGATTGGAGATATAGAGCGCATTTTGATTTTTGCTAATAGAACTCGAGCACTAATGGGCTCAGATAAAGAAATTTTTGTTTTTGAATATATTAGAAATAATTTCAAGAGATTTATGTCACCACATTTAAAAAAGAAAATTCGATTTTATGTAAGGGAGATGACGCCGGTCGCGGCTTAAGAGTATGAGCGAAAAGAAGATTATATCAATTATTGATTCGGTCATGGCAGAAGAGATGCGAAAACATATCTCTCCTGACATTATTGTCGATAATGTAATCACTTCTGAAACGACTCTGGTTATTGCTCCACTTCAATTAGCTTCTGCTCATAAACAAGAATTTTATTTAAATGAAAAGCCAAAAAATTTTAGAAATGCAGTAACTGAAAATGGCCGTGGTTTTTTACCACCTAAAATTATTTCGACTAGCTTTGGTGAGAAATTTGCTGAAATCTTCATTGGCGAAAAAAGTATAGGGCTTTTGTCAGATATATATGAAACGCCTGTGGACACTTTTATTATCACTCAGTACTTTCAAGTGGGAGCAATGGTTGACCGTTTAACGGAAAATGCTTCGGCTTCGGGGAAATTATTGAACTATATGTCGTTTCATCGTTCTTTGTATCACATATTTCAATTTTTAGGATACTTCGGATTAAAAAAAACATTTATTCCATTTGAGTGTGAACTTGCTAATGTAAAAGATGGGATCGTTTTCCAGGTTCAAATGAAGTTGGCCGAAAATGATGATGAAGTACTTCGCAATGTTTTTTCAAAAAATGAAGATGAGTCAACACATTTTCTTATTCGTGAATTTTTACTTGCAGTCGAAGATTCTGATTTTGCTGATGTAAATTTTATAAAGAAAACTGGAAGGTTGATTGTTACCCAATTTTTTCACTCTGACAGTGTTGTGCGCCTTGGAGGATATCGTTTTAGCGATGTTTTAGCTTTAAAACCAAGAGAAGCTGGAAGTACGATTGTTGGTTATCCAGGATGGCAAAAGGTAGGGATTGATCCATCCATCGATCAATATCCTGATTATCTCAGTAAAAATAAAAACACAAATGATCAGACTTCAATTATTACATCTCCTATTGCAGAACAAAATCTTGCGACAAATGGCAGTACAATTGATGCAATTGAAAAAGTTGTCGATGAAGAAAAAGTCAAAGACCAATTTGCAAATGCCAGAAAATTTTCCTATTTTATTAAGAAGACAGCAAAAAGTGATGATCACCATATTGAACTAAATACATTGTCAGATATGGAGGTCCTAAATTATCTCGATCGCTATCCAAGAAAAGAAGCAGTTGAAAATTTAGACAAAGCTACTCAAGACTTAGTCTGTGTAATGGTTCGAGACGAGCAGGTCTACGAAGACATTAATAAGGTACTTGAGAACGTAAAAGTGGCGGGTCTTTTAGAGAAAAATAGTGATATCCAAAAAATTATTTCTGAAAAAAACATTGAAGATGTTGTGGAAATTATCACATTAAAAAGTGGTAATGAGTTTGAGGAAGAATATCAAAAAGTCAGAGGATGGCTTGATCGAAATAAAGAAGAAGCACTTAAAATTAGCGCAAATTACGACGAATTAAATAGTGATGAAAAATGGGCCATACGTCGAGAGCAATTAATCAATGAAATTGAAAGTGATATTAGCAAAGTAAAATCTCTCGGTAATGCAGTTAGTGAAAATGATTATGCGATTGCAATTTCAAGAGTGATGGGAGTCCCTGTAGAAGATGCTAATACTTTAGTTAAAGGTATCGTTGAAGAAGCTGGAGGATTTCTCGTTTCGAAACGAGTCGATGCTTTACGCGAAAAGATTGAAGCCAAAGAAGCCCAAATTCATATTAATTTACCGACCCAAGTTACTCAATTGGGAGCAGTAGAATCGGTAAAAAAAGTGGATCCAATGCTTGTCAATAAGCTAGAAGATAATCTAAAAAAAATGAAGAAGATTATGGATATGATGAAGGTTGAAATTACGCGCCTTCGCGAACAATTAAAGAATCAAGTTGCAAAAGCAATCTTGCCAGAAGAGAGAGATTTAGAGACGCAGCTTACTCAAGTCGAACTTGAAAAAACCAAAGCCACTCTTGAAAATAAAGAAAAATTTTTTAAAAAATTCAAAGAAGACATGGAAAACGTTCTAAGAGAAAAAGATAAGCAGATTGCCTACCATAAAGGAAAGCTGGAACTTGCTAAGCTAGAAGTTTCAAAGAGTGAAGAAGTTGAATTAAGAAAAAAGAATGAAGTTCTTCAAGCGGACAATAGAGCTCTTCGGTCGCGCTTAGATATAATGACGAAAAAGATTCAAATTATGAGTGAGAACATTGAGAAACAAGAAAGCGATATAAATCAGAGAAAAGATAAAGAAGTTGATCAATTAAAAGTTCAAGTAAACTTATCGCAATCTCTTGTTCAAAAATTCAAAGAAGATAAACAAAAAGTCGATACCGAACTTGCTACCATTAAAGAAAAATTTTCTAAATTTGAATCAGAAAAATTTTTATTAAATACTAAAAGTGATGGAACTAGTGACCAACTGAAACTTGAAGCTAAGCTAAACTCTTTAGCAGCTGATAAAAAAAGCTTAGAAGATCAACTAAAGGCCCAGTCACAAGAAATGAAAAAAATGGAACAAAAAATGAAAATCCTTATTGGTCAAAATGAGGAGATGACTAAGAAAAAGGGTGGAAGCGCCAAAAATATTGAGAATGCCCATAAGCAAGTGGAAGCTGCAAATCATAAGGCGCAAGAAGCCCAAAATGAGGTTGCAGAAAAGAAGAAAGAGCTTCTAAAGCTTAAAAATGAAAATTTAATTCAACATGCGAGAATTCAAGAACTTGAGAAAAAACTTTTACTTATTGAAAAATCAAAAGTCGCATAAAAAATCTTGTCAAAGCAGATTAATACTTTTATATTATTTCGACACGCGCCCAAATGGTGGAATTGGTAGACACACCAGACTTAGGATCTGGCGCTCACGCGTGGGGGTTCGAGTCCCTCTTTGGGCACCATCTTTACTCGAGAATCGAAAACAATCCTGAATTTTTTTAAAATCTGAATTATTGATTAGCAATTTGTCGTACACTTGGTTGTAATGCTGGTTTTTGTGGAATCGCCTGATTTGCAAGATCTAATGCTGCCTCTGCATCTAATCGCCCAGCGCTTTCGCATTTTCCTGCTAACGTAGCTTCTTTTTTTGCCGACATTTTAATTATTTCACGAATTTTTTGTGGATTAAAATCAGGGTGATCTGCCTTTATTAAAGCAGCAACACCTGTAACGAATGCAGTTGCCTGACTTGTTCCTGAGTGTTGACCAAATCGTCCATTGTTAAGTGCAGATTTAATTCTATATCCAGGGGCCGCAATATCAACTTGTTTTGTCCCGAAATTAGATGAGTCTAATAAAGTTAGTTTTTCATTGTGAGCAGTTGTGACTATGACGTTTGATAACCCGTAGCTCGCTGGATAGAAGGCTGTTTTTGGATTATCAATATTTTCTTGTTTATTTCCAGCGGCAACAACTACTAGAATTCCTTTTTTTTCCGCTTCTTTTAAAATGCTTAATTCTTGAACTGAGGCACCATCACCACCACCAGAGTAGTTTATGATATCAACTTTTTGTTCAACAGCGTATTTTAGAGCTTCGATACTTGAAGCAAGATTCTCATTACCCGAAGCTGATTCATTGTAATATTTAAGTGGCAAGATTCTAACTTCTGGGTAAACGCTTTTGATAATTCCGGCAATGTGTGAACCATGTCCATGGGTAT
>JACCDN010243265.1_pt1 | contig 31576 bp, 30 predicted proteins | sample 7441691 | NCBI WGS metagenome assembly JACCDN01 (sample SAMN15323439, study PRJNA562643) | freshwater metagenome | isolation source: river surface water | place: USA:Blue River Watershed | collected 2017-08-16
ACCGCTAAGGCTGCCGACGCCGACAAACTCGATGGCTATGACTCCACCGCGTTTGTGAGATCGGTCAACGGGAATGCACCCGATGCCAGCGGTAACTCGACCGTCGATCTTTCAAACCGTCTCATTAAGAGTGGCGACACCATGACGGGAAATCTCGTCATGTCGGCAGGAGCCAAGATCTATTCGAGTCAAGCAGGTTCTTCTGATAGTGCCCGTAACACTGGCTACAAGATGAGCGACGGCCAGGACATTGGGGAGATGGGGCGGACCAATCAGTACTACGACGACTTGGCGTCCAACTGCAACGGTTATCTGCCCACAGGGAATTGCGCGGGTAACCCCAACTGGACGCCACCGAACGTCAGTTGGTGGACTTGGGGCTTGGGCTTCAATTACTGCGCCAACAACGGCCAATACGACGGCGCTGGTGGCACGACCTATGCCAATAACGCTGTGCCGTCCGTCGGTCTGACCTACGACGGCTACTACCTTGCGCAAGACGAGATTGGCGGGGGCGAGTACCGCCGCTGGTACCGGGCCTGCAATTGCAACTGCAACTGTGGCAGCTACAGCAATTGCAACTGCGGTACCACCGCCTTCAACTGCCGCACGAACTGCAACTGCAATTGCAATTGCAATTGCAGCACGGACTGCTGAGGGAAGAACGCATGACTGACAGCAACACTGTCGGCGGAAGGCTATTTACCATTCCGTCACCTGCCGAGTCCTTTGGTGCTTTCCCCGTGAGCTATCGGGTGGAGCGAGATCTTCAGGCGCAGACCATCACCGTGACGCCATGGCGGATCAACCCAGCCTCGGGGCAGAAGGAATACGGCCCGCGCCCCTTCGTCTTTGATCCGGCGGCCATCAAGGCGCACATCGATCTGGGCAAACACTGGGGCATCCACACCAACTGGGCGCTTGAGTCCCGGTTTGGCTGGGATGACCTGGGACACCTGCATTCGGTTTTTCCGCAGACGAACCTGCACAAGAACCCGTTTCTGCTGGGGCGACCTCTCCATCCGCGAACCATCCTGTTCTTCGTTCCGTTTGACGACAGCCCCATCGAGGAAGTGGCGGTGCTCGTGTACGCCCCGCAATCCATGCCGCCTGAGGGATTCGCTGAGTTCGTGGAGGTGCGGTCTCGGGTGTCGCTCTATAACGCCGTCCTGCCTTCGCTCGAACTGGACGTGCCCGCGACCTGCGCAGTCGGTGAACCCATAACCTGCATAGTCCGGTTGATCCAGCCGGTCTATGAAACGACCGATATGCCAGCGGTCGAGACAAGGTCGGGGGTGATTTACCTCGAGTGTGAGGCGGGCTTTCTGCCCAAGACCAAGGTACCAATCTCCGGAGGTGTTGCCTATTTCAAATGGGTGCCACTGGGTCTGGAGTCCCAGGACAGGGGCGTGATCAAGGTCGGGTTCAAGTACTTCAGTCACAAGATCAGTGCCAGCGTGGAGGTCCTTTGATGTGGTCCGTTCACGAGGACTCCATTCCGCAGGACATGACCGTGGCCGCGTACCTACGGCGCCACACCGATTTCGCCCAAGCGATCCAGGCGGTGGTCGATCCTCGCTTGGAGCAAACAGTAGTCATCAGGGATGTGCCTGGCGTCCACGTTCCGGTCGACCTTGAGCAGTCGTTTGCAGCGGCCTTTGATCGTTTCGTGCCCTTGATTTGGGCGTCTGAGGCCAGCATTGCCAGCCCGGGTGTTTTTCGCAATCTCTCGCTGGCGTGGTGCGGGCGTCCCGTCCCGCCCATGGACCCGTACATCGCACAGGACTATCGGCGGTACAGCGGAGCGGACTACCTCTCCTTCGTTCATCGCAGCGAGGTGGGGTCCTTCATGGCCATCGGAACGCTGCTGGATCAGTTCACGCTGAACGTGGGCGCCGGGCGCCTGACGGTTCTGGTGCCTCCCCACCCTAAGGGAGTGCCGCTGGTGCACCCGCACCGTGACGCCTCGATCTTTGAGGAGCTTCGCCTCGATATCTGTCTGAGTGCCTCGCCTGGTTTGGCTCTGGACGTTCAAGGGGCGGGTGATGAGACCTTCACGCCCGGTCAATGCATGTGGCTCAACTGCTCAGGCTATGAGCACACCTTGGTCAATCGACTGGGCTGGCTGGGTAGCCGGTGCAGTGTTCATTTCAGCGTATGGCCCTGGATCGAGTTCGACCACGGGAGTCGGACTTATCGTCCTAACCAGTTTTATGGGCGTAAGCACCCCATCGCGATGATTCTTGACGGAGATTTGACCCGATGAACGCGAACTCCACGGCCCAGATGGTGAAGTTGTGGCCTAGCCCGGTGCTGATCGATCAACTCGATGAATTGGAAGACGTCAGAGAGGCGCTGGCCATGGAGGCCGAACGATTCTTTGAACGCCATACCCAACACGCCGCCAAGATGGCCCACCGGGCTGACACCGTGTCCATGATGTGGGAGCAGCCCAGCCAGGCACTGCTGCGATTGCTGGCCTGTATCGAAAAGCGGGTGCAAACCTACCTGCAACTGGCCTATCCGGCAGTCGATGTTTCCCAAATGGCAACGACCTACAACACCTTCGTCAACCGGCAAAGAGGCCTGGGCAAGTGGGCCATTCCACACAGGCACGTTGGAAATCAATTGGTGGCGACTTACTACCCGCGGGTTCATCTTGGACCGGGTGAGGGGAAGGATGCAGTGGGTCTGCCTGGGGCGCTGTGCTTCCACGACCCCAGACCGGTGCAAGCCAACTGGATGCTGCGACAAGAGAACAAGCTCTTCGCCCAAACGCCCCGCCCAGGGGCGTTGTTCATTTTCCCGGGCTATTTAGAGCACTCGACCTTCCCACTCTTCGATCTAGAGAGCGACAAGGTGGCCATCGTCACCAATGTGCGCTTTACACACCGGTCTGATCCCGGAGGTGACCTGACCTGGTCCGCTGATCAGATTCGCTCCCGCACCCTCAACTCCTTACAGGAATCAGTTCTATGAGTCTCGACCTTCAAACCCGCCAGGGCTATGCCGTGAATGTCGTCCAGATTGACGACTCGAACCTTGTGATGACCGTCACCGTCACCAACCCAGATGGCAAGACTTCTGGCCGCCATATCTTTAACCTCAAGACGACGCCAGGCGCGGATTTGGCCAAGGTCTGCCGGGATGCCTACCCGATCGCATTTGGGGAGGTCGCGGTATGAAGTTCACCTTGACGCTTAATGGTCAAAACGGCTTCGTGCGCGAGGCCCTCTACGACCCCGAAGACTCGTCGCTCGTCTGGAAAGACAGCGGCGAGACTTTGCCTTTGCCGGCCGCCTTCCCGCGCCAGACGGATTCTGAGTGGAGTCCGTTTTGGCACCTCCATCACCCGAGCAATCCGGCTGGAAAATCCAGGGCGATTCGGCACCTGAAACTGCAGTTGGGGCTCAAGTGCAACTACTCCTGCCAGTACTGCTCGCAGGCCCATCAGCCGCATGACCTCGATGGCCATCCGAATGACGTCGAACCTTTCATGGCGCAACTGGCTGGATGGTTTGCAGGTGGGGACGACGGGCGTGGGGAAGGCGTCAAGATCGAGTTCTGGGGTGGTGAGCCCTTCGTGTACTGGAAACTACTCAAGCCCCTGGGGGAGGCGGTCAAGGCCAAGTACCCGAACGCGCAGCTATCGATCGTGACCAACGGCTCCCTGTTCGACGATGAAAAGCTCGCGTGGGTAGAGGCGTTGGACATCGGCATTGGCCTGTCGCATGACGGCCCTGCGCAGCAGTTCAGGGGGCCAGACCCGCTTGATGACCCGGTCTCCTTGGCTCAAATCAAGCGTTGGGTCACCCGGCGCATGCCTCTGAATCGCATGAGTTTCAACACCGTGCTGCACAGGCATAACCAATCCCTCAAGGCGGTACGCAGTTATTTCTCGGAAAGGCTGGATCTTCCCCTACAGGCCATCGAACTGGCCACCGAGGAGGTGATGCTTCCCTACGACCAGGGCGGCATGTCTTTGTCACTGATGGGGGCGGACCGGGTGCGTTACCTGCACCAAGTGTTTTGGGAACTGGCGACGGGTTCCGGCATGGCAGTTGGAACGATGCGCGACAAAGTCGATGAATTCATGCGCGCTCAAGCCCAGTCTCGCCCTCTAGCTGCATTGGGTCAAAAGTGCGGCATGGACCGCGATGACTCGATTGCCGTCGACATGAAGGGCAACGTGATCACCTGCCAAAACATGAGTGCCTTGACCCATCACAAGGTGGGGCATGTTGATCAATTCGAGGACATCCAGGTCAATACGGCCTACCACTTCAGCACCCGCAGCGAGTGCCCTCGGTGCCCAGTGGTCCAACTGTGCAAGGGTGCTTGTCTCTTCCTAGAGGACGAATACTGGACTGCCGCCTGTGACAACGCATTTGTTCACAACCTCGCACTGCTGGCGGCGGCGCTGTATTACCAGACACAGGGCCTGATCCTCACCCGCGTCGAAGGCCAGAGCATTCGTAAGGAAGACATCTCCACGATCGAGGTCATTAGCCTGGCCTTTGTCGAAAGCAACGGCGACATGACCACCGTCGCGCCAGCTATTCGTCATAACAAACCATTTCCTGTTCAGGTCGTCGCAGCCTGATCCTATTTACCCATGTTGCCCGCCTGGCTCACGCCAGAGCGGGCTTTTTCTTTTTGGAGACAACAATGACCGATGAAACCCAGCACCCCTCGGTCCTCAGCATGCGCCAGGAGGACCTTGATGAACTATTGACTCGAGCAGCCGAGCGCGGTGCTGAGCGCTGCCTTGCCCAGCTTGGCCTTGAAAACGGCAGTGCAGCTCGGGATATCAGGGAGCTTCGCGATCTTCTCGAAGCGTGGCGTGATGCCCGCAGGACGGCATGGCAAACGACCATCAAGGTCGCCACAACAGGCATCCTGGCAGCGCTATTGGTCGGCGCCGCCATCAAGCTCAAGCTGATGGGAGGCGCCCAATGATCGAGACCCTTCTTGGAGGCCTTTTGGGCGGTGCATTTCGTCTGGCTCCGGAAATCCTCAAGTGGCTTGACCGCAAGGGAGAGCGTGGTCACGAACTTGCCATGCAGGACAAGGCGTTGGAGTTCGAGAAACTCCGTGGTGCCCAGCGCATGGCTGAGATTGGCACGGCGGCCGACGCGGCCTGGAACACTGGCGCTATCGATGCTTTGAAGGAAGCGGTGGCAGCCCAAGGGAACCGGTCAGGTGTCAGGTGGGCTGATGCGCTCTCCGCCAGCGTGCGTCCGGTGATCACCTATTGGTTCATGGGCCTTTACTGCGCTGCTAAGACCGCAGCCTTCGCCGCCGCGGTGACCGCTGGCGCAGGCTGGGGCGAGGCCATCCTATATGCCTGGACTGAGGCGGACCAGGCTCTATGGGCTGGCGTTCTCAATTTCTGGTTCCTCGGTCGCGTCTTTGAGCGTGTGCGGTCATGACTGCGGCTCCTCAGGCTGCCATTGACCTGGCTAAGAGGTTCGAAGGTTTCCATCGGGTTCCCAAGCACGATCTTGGCCGTGCTTATCCCTACATCTGTCCCGCGGGGTACTGGACTATCGGGTATGGCCGCCTCTGTGACCCTCAACACCCTCCGATCTCGAAAACTGACGGGGAGGCCTACCTGCTACTAGACCTTGGTATCGCCATGACGGCTGCGCTCAGGTACTGCCCGGTACTGGCAACAGAGCCTGAGTCACGCCTAGCTGCAATCGTTGACTTCACCTTCAATCTCGGTGCCGGTCGGTTGCAGACATCAACCCTGCGACGCCGAGTGAACCAGAGGGATTGGCCAGGAGCAGCCTCGGAGCTGAGGCGGTGGGTGTACGGCGGGGGGCGGGTGCTTCCTGGGTTGGTGGCAAGGAGAGAGGCAGAAGCTGGTCTTCTTCTACATGGTTCGCGGGAGCTGAAAGTTGATCCCAAGTTTTGATGCGATACGAGAGCACACTTCTTCAGATGCGCGCCATCCTCCGCAACATTCTGGGCTGAGTGCAATGGTCATGCAGATTAACTTTTGGCGGCGCACGACTTCAGCAATCGCCTCAATGAAGCGATCCATGAATGCGTCGGAAAACATTGGAATGTAATCGTCTCCTGACTTGCAGAAGAAGTAGTCGATATCCAGATTCAAGATCCAACCGTCGCTGGAGTAATCTGGCAAAAAGTCAGGAAAGCTCTCAGAGAACACTCTAGGGATCATGTGCTCGTACTTGACGGTCGCTTCCGGTTGATCGCCCATCTGGTGAGTTGCAAAAAAGCACTCTGACAGAAGGGTCGGATACTTTTCAAAAAATAGCGAGAGGTAGTTGTCCCAAGAAATCAGCGGCCAGTTCTCGGTGCCGGCTCTTTCGGTGCCGAAGGAAAGGTAATCGGCTAACGAGAGGCCTTGTAAGTCGGGAACAGACGAGAGCCAGGATGCGCCTTTGACAGACCGGGTGTCGTAGTGGGCGTCAATATGAAAAAGGCTATACCGCTTCTGGGGGGTGATGTGTTGCATCCAACACCACAGGGCAGCGCGATGGTTGTCCATCACGTAGACGTTTCCTTGCCGGAACAAGAAATTCATCCCAGCAGATAGCGAGATGTTTCGACCCTGAAAGGGAAAGAGCCAATCAGCCGTTTGGGTAGCAGTCATTGGCTCTATCCGATGGCGAATGAGGGCGATGCATTTCCGATCATCCGGTCTCGGCTTCCCGCAGCCGCTTCTTCGTCTCGTCACGTGCCTGTCCTAAATGGTCAAACTGGCCAGTCAGCAACGTATCGATAGCGCACCAGACCCTGGCGCTCTGCTTGATGGTGTCACCATTACCCCCCGCCTTTAGATCGCGAGGAGGGCGCATTGCAGGCCCCAACTTGTAGACGAAATGCTCCTCAGTCGTGTCGCACCACAAAGGATTTTTCTCGGCCACATTTCCCCAGATTTCATGTTCTTCAATGCGATGAACGGATTGGAGCCTACCCCTGTAACGGAACGCAATGTAGTTGGGAGGTTGTTGGGGCCAGTGATTTCCAACCGGGTGGAAGTACGCGCCATCCTTTTCCACAACGTCTATCCAAGTGTGGGTTCCCCCTTCACGCATTGCCTTCGAGCCCAATGAAACAACGTAGACCATGTTGTCGCGCAGAGTGTCCATCGCAGAAAATTTCTCCAGGTGAATCGTGAGTTCCTTGAGCCATAGCCGCTCTTCAAGCACTCTGGATCGAGCGAGTGATTTTTTTGCTAGCGCTCGGATTAGCCCCCATGAACGATGCACCAAGGGAACGCCGTCAATCTCTGTGGGTAACCGCAACCGTGCAATCTCATCAGAAGCTGCGGAAGCCGAGACCATAAGTTTGGTTCGCGCTTTGATGTGATCTTGGTCGAGCCGAGGTTTGTATCGGCGTAGTTGGACCAAAGTGGGAAACGTCCAGCCTTGTTTGGCCTCTACGATGCAATGTAGCTCTTTGCCGTAATGGATCTCAAGGTCCGTGTAGCCTCCGTCTTTCCCCGATTTCTGGAGAACCACATGACCTTCGGAGGAGGGCAATGGACTGCCTGCGATGTGGCTGGCAAAAGTGTTTAGAAAAATTGGGCAGCGATCTAGCGTCCAGCCCAGCGCATAAGTTGCGCTGTTCTCATCTTTTCCAAACAGCTGGAATACGTTTGAGGGGTACTCCCCTCGAATAACCAGTCCCATAGGACCAATTTTCTCATGGGACGACTTGAAAAATGCCTGCGTATGATTGCTGGATTATTTATCCTGTTCGTACATGGCAAGACGATGGACCGCCGGATTTCTTTCTAAGCTCCTGTTCGGAGGAGCTTGGTGGCTGGAGGTCGTCCCCGAAGGCCTGCGTATCAACGATCGGACTTACGGCTGGAGTTCCCTCACATCTTGCGCCGTCGTCCCTGGGTTTTTCTGGAGCCACCTGCGCCTTGGGCAGGGTGATCAAGACATTGTCCTGCGCGGGATGTCCCGGCGCCTAGCGCGAGAAATTGCCGCTTGCGCTAAGGCGCTTGGCACCATGCTGCCTGCCCTCACCGCGTTGCGAGCGGCCATGAGCTGTGACCGCTATCTGTCCAACAAGATGTGTTGACGCCGACCGAAAACTGACCATGTAAGGGAGTCGCTGCCGACTCAAAATTGACCAGGGTGTTCCACTTGCCTGCTGAAATTTTCAGCAGGAGAGACAAGAAGGTGATCACCATGGAAATGATGGGCAAGGTCAGGCGCATGAAGCTGCGCGACCAACTCTCCAACAGCGAAATCGCACGGCGCACGGGGCTGTCGCGCAACACAGTCAAGAAGTGGCTGCAGGCCCCAGGCGACCAAGTACCGAAGTACCAACGAGAAAGCGGCCCGACCAAGTTAGGTGCATTCGAGGCAACGTTGGTGCAGGCTCTCGAAGCCGATGCGCGGCGCCCCAAACATGCCCGGCGCACAGCCCGGGCGCTGCTGGCGCAGTTGCAGGCCCAGGGCTATCGGGGCGGCTACAGCCGGCTGACCGATTTCATCCGTCACTGGCGCCAGCAGCAGGGGCAGACGGCCGGCAAAGCCTTCGTGCCGATGAGCTTCGAGTTCGGCGAGGCCTTCCAGTTCGACTGGAGTGAGGAAGGACTGCTGGTGGGCGGCGTCTACCACCACATGCAGGTCTCGCACCTGAAGCTATGCGCCAGCCGCGCCTTCTGGCTGGTGGCCTACCCCAGCCAGGGCCACGAGATGCTGTTCGATGCGCACACCCGCAGCTTTGCTGCCCTGGGTGGCGTGGCTCACCGGGGCATCTACGACAACATGAAGACGGCGGTGGACAAGGTCAAGAAGGGCAAGGGCCGCATCGTCAACGCGCGCTTCAATGCCATGTGCAGCCACTACCTGTTCGACCCCGACTTCTGCAACGTGGCCTCCGGGTGGGAGAAGGGGGTGGTGGAGAAGAACGTGCAGGACAGTCGCCGGCGCATCTGGCTGGAGGCTCAAGAGCGGCGCTTTGGCTCGTTTGCCGAGCTCAACGCCTGGCTGGGCGAGCGCTGCCGGACGGTGTGGACCGAGACGGCGCACCCTGAACACCGGCAGTTCACCGTCGCCGAGATGCTCGAACTCGAGCGCGAACACCTCATGAGCATGCCCGAGCCGTTTGACGGCTATGTGGAAAGCCCAGCGCGGGTGAGCAGCACCTGCCTGGTGGCGGTGGCACGCAACCGCTATTCGGTGCCTTGCGAGTGGGCCGGTCACCTTGTCAGTACGCGGCTGTATCCAAGTCGAGTCGACGTGGTGGCGCAAGACACCATCGTGGCCAGCCACGGGCGATTGACCGGCCGGGGGCAGACCAGCTATGACTGGCAGCACTACATCGAGCTGGTGCAGCGCAAGCCCGGGGCGCTGAGGAACGGGGCGCCCTTCCTGGATTTACCGCCGGCGCTGCTCAAGTTGCGCCAGGCCTTGCTGCGCCATCCGGGCGGTGATCGGATGATGGCGCAAGTGCTGGCTGTGGTGCCCCAGGCCGGGTTGGAAGCCGTCCTGGTGGCGGTGGAGGTGGTGCTCGAGGGCGCCACGCCCAACGGTGGCATCAGTGTCGAGCATGTGCGCAATGTGCTGGCGCGGCTGAGCAGCCCGCCGGCGCCGGCCCAGGCCGAGACATCGCTGCAACTGAGCTTGGCGCCTGTGGCCAATACGGCCAGGTACGACCGCCTGCGCAGCAGCCTGGATGTGGGGGAGGCCTCCCATGCCTGAAGCCCTGCACGCCCCACGAGACGTTCAGGCCGAACTCAAAGCGCTGCGCCTGCATGGCATGGCCAGCGCCTGGGTCGACTTGGCAGAGCAAGGCGCCCACAACGATCTGGCCGCCTCGCGCTGGTTGCTTGAACACTTGCTGCAGGCCGAAGAGGTCAACCGGCACATGCGCTCCATTGCGCACCAGACCAAGGTGGCCAGGTTCCCCGTTCACCGGGATCTGGCCGGCTTTGACTTTGAAGCATCCGCCGTGGACAAGGCCTTGATCGGCAAACTGGCCGATCTGTCCTTCACTCAGGATGCGCAAAACGCGGTGCTCATTGGCGGGCCGGGCACGGGCAAGACCCACCTGGCCACGGCGCTGGGCATCTCGGGCCTGACGCATCATGGCAAGCGGGTGAGGTTCTACTCGACCATTGACCTGGTCAACGCGCTAGAGCAGGAAAAGGCCCAAGGCAAGGCCGGGCGTATTGCGCTGAGTCTGATGCGCATGGACCTGGTGATCCTCGATGAGTTGGGCTACCTGCCCTTCAGCCAAGCCGGTGGCGCCTTGCTGTTCCACCTGCTGTCCAAGCTCTACGAGCACACCAGCGTGCTGATCACGACCAACCTGACGTTTGCCGAGTGGTCCAGCGTGTTCGGTGATGCCAAGATGACCACGGCCCTGCTGGACCGCCTGACGCACCATTGCCACATCCTGGAAACAGGCAATGAGTCCTACCGCTTCCGCCACAGTTCCAGCGAGGCAAGAGGTCGGATCAAGGCCAGGGAGCAGGCACGCAAGACCGCAGCCAAGGAGGTGCAGGACAACGTTTGAACTTATAGTTATCCACAGCCAGCGGCTTCGCCGCTGGCCCAAGTCCCCTGGTCAATATTCAATCGGCACAGGTGGTCAATATTGGATCGGCGCCAACAGACATGGGTCTACATAGCGTCTTTGAACACGCACTCAAAGCAGGGTAAGAATTTGCACGATTTCCTCTCGTAGCCATTGATGTGCCGGAGAACTGTCGGAACGGGCATGCCAGTGCATCCGCACCATGAAATCGGGAAGCTCGACCGGAATCTCAACCACCTTGAGCCCTCCTTGACGGGCAAAATACTGCGCCACCCGCGAGGGCATGATGACCATCAAGTCGCTGCCCTCCACAACACTTGGCAACGCCGAGAAATGTGGAACCAGGGCGACGATGTTGCGCCGCACACCTCTTTGAGCCAACGCACCGTCCACGAACGCGTGGCCTGAGTTCGGGGCTGTCACCATCACGTGGCGCGCCCGAAGGAACTCGGGCAGCTTGAGTTCGCCCTCTATCAGAGGATAGTCTTCGGAAACCAGGCAAACATAGCGCTCAATGAAAAGGTGCGCCTCCTTGGTGTAATCATGCAGGTGGGGTAAGTTACCCACCGCGAGATCGAGTGCACCAGTGGCCAAGTCTTCCAAGACCGTATGAGAAAGCTGGATGAACTCCGGCTGCAATCTCGGTGCCACCGACTGGAATCGGCGCAGCAAAGGCGGCATAAAAAATAGTGCACCAATGTCGGAAGTCGCGATGCGAAAGCGCCGCGTCGAACTTGCAGGCTCGAAAAGCTGCTGCCCTTCCAGGGTGGCCTCTATGGCGGCCAAGGCAACGCTCACTTGCTCGAATATCCGTTCCGCAGGTGCCGAGGGAACCAGCCCCTGTGCGCCTCGGGCAAACAACCGATCGCCGTAGGCCTCGCGCAACCGCGAGAGCGCGTGACTGACGCTCGGTTGCGATACGCCCAGACGTTCTGCGGCCTGAGTGACGCTTCGCGTCTCGAATATGGCCACAAAAACCCGAACCAAGTTCAGATCAAAGAATAAAGGACGATCTCTCATAGACACCATCGATATGCAACAGCCATTGTATCGATAGGAAGAATACTCATCCGTCTCTAGGATACCTTCACCCACGAGTTGAACGGTAGGAGACAACTATTCATGGAACGCTCATTTGCGGAAGAAGTCCGCTCACTTGCGCTTGGTAAAGGCCAGACCTTCCATGGTGAAGGCATTTTGGCCGTCACCAAGGCACTGCTGCAATCTGGCGTCAGTTACATCGGCGGCTACCAGGGCGCACCGGTTTCCCACCTCATTGACGTCCTCGGCGATGCCCGAGACTTGCTTGATGAACTGGGCATTTATTTCGAGTCCAGTGCATCGGAAGCCGGTGCAGCTGCCATGCTGGGCGCCTCCATCAATTACCCGGTCCGCGGCGCGGTCACCTGGAAAAGCACGGTGGGAACCAACGTCGCCTCTGATGCCTTGTCCAACCTGGCCTCGGCGGGAGTCCGTGGCGGCGCACTGATCATTTTGGGCGAAGACTATGGAGAGGGCTCCAGCATCATCCAGGAGCGCACACATGCCTTCGCCATGAAGTCGCAAATATGGCTGATGGATCCTCGCCCCAATCTGAGCTCGATTGTGAACGCAGTGGAGCAAAGTTTCGAGCTCTCCGAGGCCAGCAGCACGCCGGTGATGCTTCAGCTTCGCATTCGTGCTTGCCATGTTCACGGCACGTTTGAGTGCAAGGACAATCTCGGCCCCAAAATTTCGACGCGCAACACCATCGATTCACCGATTTTTGACTACGCGCGCATCAACCTTCCGCCGTCCATCTACGAGCATGAACGCCAGAAAGTCCAGGAGCGTTGGCCTGCCGCCACCAACTTCATCCGCGAGAACAAACTCAACGAGCAGTTCAGTGGCGACCTGTCGGACATCGGCATCGTGGTGCAGGGCGGCCTCTACAACGGGGTTCTCCGCTCGCTGCAGCAATTGGGTCTGGCGGACTCCTTTGGCACGTCGCGCGTGCCTCTGTATGTGCTCAACGTCGTCTATCCGCTCGTGCCGGACGAGTTTCTCGAGTTCTGCCACGGCAAGCGCGCAGTACTGATGATCGAGGAAGGCCAGCCCAACTACATTGAGGACGCCTTGCAGGCAGCTCTCCGGCGCGCTGACTCAGCCACGCTCATGCACGGCAAAGACATTCTTCCCCTAGCGGGCGAGTATGCGGGAGAAATACTGCTCCCTGGAATCGCTAAATTCCTGGAAAAAGAGGCTCCGGCGGGCTTGGACACGCGCCTTCCCATGGCCACCGCGATCGCCATGCAGGACGACAAGGAGCGCTCGAAAGCTGCACTGGGCTTGCCAGTACCCACTCGTCCGCCCGGCTTCTGCATTGGCTGCCCTGAAAGGCCCGTGTTCTCCGCCATTAAACAATTGCAAGGGGAAATCGGCGATGTTCATGTGAATGCTGATATCGGCTGCCACACCTTCGGCACACTGCCGCCCTTCAACGTGGGCAGCACCGTGCTGGGCTACGGGCTCGGTCTGGCAAGCTCCTCCGGAGTAGGGCCTCTGCTTTCAAGCCGCACGATCAGCATCATGGGTGACGGCGGGTTCTGGCACAACGGTTTCACCAGCGGCGTAGTGAACGCTGTCTACAACCACCACGACTCCGTTCTCGTCATTCTCAAGAACGGCTACACCTCAGCGACCGGAACCCAGGCCATCCCGTCTTCACCCACGCAATCAGTGGCTCACCCACTGACCCTCGATATCGAGAAAGCGCTGCGCGGCGTGGGTGTCGAATGGATCCGTACCGTGGACAGCTACCGCGTCGAGGAGATGGTAGACACCCTGCGAGAGGCAATGACCACCTCCCAGGGCGGGCTAAAAGTCATTCTCGCCGACGGGGAATGCCAGCTAGAACGCCAGCGGCGCATCAAGCCACAGCTTGCCCAGAAACTCAAGGACGGCGAGCGTGTGGTTCGAACCCGGTTCGGTATCGACGATGACGTTTGCACGGGTGACCACTCTTGCATCCGCCTATCTGGGTGCCCGTCGCTCACCATCAAGCCTAACCCCAGCGCGCTTCGCTCTGACCCCGTCGCGACGGTCAATAATGGCTGCGTGGGGTGCGGACTATGTGGAGAGAACGCGCACGCAGCGGTGCTCTGCCCTTCGTTCTACAAGGCAGAAATCATCCAGAACCCCAGCCGGTTTGAAAAATTCATGGCGCGCGTTCGAGGCGCGGTAATTGAAAGGCTCTCGACATGACGCGTCCCGTTTGTATTCTCGTGGCCGCCATGGGCGGTGAAGGTGGCGGTGTTCTTGCCGACTGGCTGATCGATGCCGCCACGCATGCCGGCTACCCGGTGCAAAGCACCTCGGTGCCTGGCGTCGCGCAGCGCACTGGCTCAACCACCTACTACGTCGAGATATTCCCATGCTCTCGCGATGAGCTTCAGGGGCGCGAGCCGGTACTCTCACTCACACCCACGCCAGGGGAGCTCGACATCGTGGCCGCTTCGGAATTGGTCGAGGCGGGGCGATCCATCCAGGCGGGCTATGTCAACCCGAAACGCACGACGCTCATCGCCTCGACTCACCGCGAGTATGCGGTGTCTGAGAAAGCCGCGATGGGCGATGGTCGCTACGATGGCTCGCAAGTGACTGACGCGGCGGTGCAACGCGCACGCCGCGCCATTGTCTTCGACATGCGTGCCTTGGCAACTGAACATGGCACCGTCATCAACACGGTGATGTTCGGTGCGATGGCCGGCGCCGGTGTCCTGCCGTTTGACCGCGAGGCCTGCGAGGAAGCCATCAGGCGCTCCGGCAAGGCAGTACAAGCTAGCCTCCGCGGGTTTTCAGCCGGCTTCGATGCTGCCGAAGGTCGCACGAGCGCGGCCAACCAACTCGACGCCGCCCTACGAGCGAAGCCAAGCATTCCGCCGCGTGTCCAGCATCTACCTGAATCGCTGCACGAGATCGTGGCTGCCGGCGTCACCCTCACGACCGACTTTCAGGACGCTCGCTATGCGGATTTCTATCTGGACAGGGTCGAGCGCCTCGTAGCACTTGCCCGCAGCGACGAGGCCGCATTGGAGGCGGTGCGCGAAACCGCCCGGTACCTTGCCCTGTGGATGTCCTACGAAGATGTGATCCGCGTGGCTCAGCTGAAAACTCGCAGAGAACGCCTTGAAAGAGTGCGGCGAGAGGTCGGTGCACGTAGCGGCGAACCTGTTCACATGACCGAATACCTCAAACCCGGCCTGGATGAGATTGCTTCGATCTTGCCCCCCAAACTGGCATCGTGGCTGCGCGGTTGGGCCGCCGGCCGCTCCTGGCACCGAGGACTCTACATCCGCACGGACACCATCCGCGGCTTCCTGATGCTGTGCAGCTTGCGCTGCCTGCGCCCATTGCGCCGGCACATGTCTCGGTACCTCGAAGAGCAGACAGCTATCGACAAATGGCTCTTGAGCGTAGAGGGCGCGATGCCGGGGTCGCTGGCTCTGGAGGTGGCCCTCTGCGGCAATCTCGTGAAGGGCTATGGCGAAACGAGTCGCCGAGGCCACAAAAACCTCAACACCATTCTTGCGCAAGTCAGCGCAGGCGCGACCGCAGAAACAGTCCGTACCGCGCGCGTGGCAGCGTTAGCAGATCCGGAAGGCCGCCAGCTCGGAGCAGCCATTGGGCAACCCGTGGAGCGCCCCATCAAAATAGTCAGGCGCCTGCCTGCGAATTGATCTCGTTCTCTCACTCAAAGCAAAAGGAGCCAGCATGACGTTTGCCCGCGCAAAGACTTTGTCGACGCTCTCAGAAACCCATACGGTCCCAGCAGCCCAGTCTCCTTGGTCAGCGCTTCTCAGTGACTCCCAATGCGACCCCGGGAGCCCCGAATGAAGCTCCGAATTGAAGATTCCCACGCGTGACCTCCGCAACGGTTTCAAGCTGCCGCTCAAGCCGAGCATAGGCACGCTGGCCGACTTAACGATACGTCCGACCTGAACGCTCGCCATGGGGCTGGCGGGCTCAGCAGGGTACGTGACCTTAGCGGGAGGAAGTTAAAAAAGCGCCCCAAGGTGGCCGCAAAGCGACTGATCCTTCTTCCACCCTGCAAAAAACAAGCATCACGCATCGCGTCCGCAGCGTTAGGCCGCCAAGCGTCGCATCGGAACAAAACCTGTCGCAGGCCCTGGGCGACCAAACATGCAACCAATTCACGCCGTGCGCACGTGCAAGGAAATTGATACTCCATATCCTCGAAGCCGGTGAGTGCGGCACCTTCGAAACAGCCCTAAAACGGCAGCGCCTAGTCGAGAAAATCCAAGTTAGCGGCAAAGCGTGGGTATCTGCAGAAACCGCAATCTATCTGCAACCTACCCCTCCAGGCGCCAGTTGGTAGAAAACTCGAATCGATCCACCGGATAGACGTTAAGGGAAACGGCAAGGAGGCGCCCCGCTTTGGCCAGATAGTAACGCCGCACAAATAGTCCCGGCGACCCCTCTTCCACTCCCAATATCTTGGCGCTTTCCGCAGGTACGCCGATTGCTCCCACGACCTGTTCAGCCTCCAAGATGCGTTCTCCTCCGAACTTCTCCACCAAACCATAGATCCATGCATCGCCATCTTCCAGGGCATGCTGGATACCGTCACATTGGGGACGCACAAAGATGCGCATGTGCACGATCGGCTGCCCGCCCGCTACGGGAAATCGGCATGTATTCAATTCGAGCCAGGGCTCTCCCACGTCGCAACGCAGCAGGCGCTCCAGACTTTCGTCCGCATTCACCCAACGCGAACCCAGAAATTTCAGGGTGGTTTGCTGCGTATAGGCCATGAGATCCCGCAACGACGACAAAGACGCTACATAGCGGGTTTCGGCCCTGTTCGCAAGTACGTGCGTGCCGACTCCCTGCTGCCGCGACAACAGACCCTGCTCACACAGCAGGCGAACGGCCTCCCGCAGGGTATGGCGCGAAACCGCAAAGCGCTGACACAACTGAGGCTCAGGAGGAAGCAGGGTTCCAACAGGAAACTGTCCTTCACTGATCTCTCTGATCAGGATGTCCGCGACTTGCAGATAACGGGGTGCACGGTCCCGCAAAAGGCCAAATTCAGTTGAACTATTCATGATGCTGAAGCCTAGCAGAGCTGGCGGGAGCCCGGAACTGGACGCACGTCTCTCAATATAGAACAAGAAAACCTGCACTAGGTCATTGACGACACACCGAATCCTAGGTTAACATTCTGACGTCCGGATGTTTAATGGCAAATTGATCCACCGACCTCACTTGCCCCTAAGGAGACAAGATTGAACATGCGCTTTGCTAAGCGGCTATTAATGGCAGCCGCATCGGTCGCCAGCTCACTGGCGCTCGCACAAGGTTACCCCGATAAGCCTCTTAAGCTCATCGTTCCCTACCCTCCGGGCGCCTCGACGGATGTCACCGCACGCTTGATCGGCCAGAAGATTTCGAGCTTGCTGGGGCAGCCCGTGGTGGTCGATAACAAGAGCGGTGCCAGCGGCAACATCGGCACTGAATTCGTAGCCAAGCAGCCGGCTGACGGATACACCTTTATGCTGGGTACGGACGCCACGCACGCCGCGAACTCTTATCTCGCGGCCAAGGCCACCTTCAATCCGCTGAAGGATTTCACGCCGCTCGCGTTGGCCGCGATGAACCCCATCGTTCTGGTCGTCAATCCTTCTGTGCCTGCAAACAATCTCAAGGATTACGTGGAAGGAGTGCGGTCGGGCAAGATTGCCGGTGCCTTCGGCTCCTCCGGCACGGGATCCCCACACCATCTTGCTGGGGAATTGCTCAAAAGTTACTCCAAAGCCCCGTTCCTCCACGTTCCCTACCGCGGGGGTGGCCCGGCCGTGACCGATGTCTTGGGCGGCCAGATTCCCGCCATCTTTTCAAGCGTCATCTCGGTTCTTCCTTACATTCAGGCCGGTAAGTTGCGAGCCCTTGCCGTCACGGAAGCAAAACGCTATTCCGGGCTGCCCAACGTGCCTAGCATCGCCGAAACCTACGAAGGCTTTGATGTCCCTTCCTGGCTTGCCTTCTTCGGACCAGCCAAGCTGCCGGAACCCGTTACGCAACGTCTGAGCAGCGCCCTCCGCACCGCATTACAAGACCCAGAGATCAAGACCAAGCTGGATTCAACCGGCTTGGTGGTGCCCTCGGACCCAAGCCCGAGGGCCTTAGCGGAACTGCAGCAACGCGACTACGCCCTCAAGGGAAAAATCATCCACGAAGCAGGCATTCAGATCGAGTGAGAAATAGCCATCTATCAACATGAGCAGTACCGTCATCCAACCGCCCGCAGCCCTGCCGCTTCAAGGCATTGTCGTGATCGAATTCGGCCACAGCGTAGCCGCTCCATTTGCCGGTCAAGTCTTGGCCGATCTGGGCGCCGAGGTCATCAAGATCGAAAAGCCTGACGGCGACGATGCCCGAAAGTGGGGGCCTCCATTTGTCGATGGCGCCGCTGCGACATTTCAAGCCCTCAACCGCAGCAAGCGCTCCGTCGTGGCAGACCTTAGAGACCCTTGCGATCGCAAGGCGTTGCTGGAGTTGATCCACGAGCGTGCGGATGTCGTTCTGCAAAACCTCCGGCCCGGGCAGGTCGACTCGCTGGATTTGGGCAGTGAGGCAATCTTACGGTTGAAGCCCTCATTGATCTACTGCAATCTTGGGGCGTTCGGCACCAAGGGGCCGCTGGCAGGCCACGCAGGGTACGACCCGCTGATGCAGGCCTTCGGCGGCATCATGAGCGTTGTCGGCGAAGAGGGCTGGCCCTCAGTGCGCGTGGGGCCGTCCATCATCGACATTGGCACTGGCATGTGGGCGGTCATTGGCATCCAGTCCGCGCTCCTAAGGAGGCATGCGACAGGATCGGGTGGTTTGGTGGATGTTTCGCTCTTTGAAACTGCAGCCGCCTGGATGACCGTGCCTGCGGCCCAATACCTTGCATCGGGGGAAATGCCTCGCAAGGTGGGTTCGGGCCAGGTCGGCATCGTGCCCTATCGGGCCTACCGCACCAGCGATGGGGAGCTGGTCGTTGCAGCAGGCAACAACAAGCTCTTTTCAGGCCTCAGCAAAGCGCTAGGTCACTCGGAGTGGACAGCGGACGAACGTTTCGCCACTAATCCGGATCGTGTGCGCCACGCGTCCGAACTGTACGGTCTCATTGAACAACGGATGCGCACTCAAAGTACAGGGCATTGGATGGCCGCGCTTGAAGCCGAGGGAGTGCCCAACGCGCCTGTTCAAAACGTCCAGCAAATGCTGGAGCATGAGCAAACCAAGGAATTGGGCATCCTGCAGCAAATTCCCGGCGCGAGCATTCCGCTCATCGGCTTGCCTCTGAGCTTCGACGGACAACGCCCTCAGTCTCGCGCCGCATCGCCCGCACTCGGGGCAGATACCGAGCACCTCCTCCAAAAATACCCCGTGGCGCCATGAATACCGCTTTTCCTCGGTACCCAACCCTTCTGTTGGACATCCCCGCTCCGCATGTGCTGAGCGTGACGCTGAATCGACCCGAATCTCTCAATGCCATTAGCACACAGGTGGGTCGTGATCTGCTTGACCTGTGGACGCGACTGACGGTGGAGCCCCACCAGATCCGCTGCGTGGTGCTCACAGGTGCGGGTGATCGGGCGTTCTGCGCCGGAGGGGATCTCAAAGAGCGCAACGACATGAGCGATGAGGACTGGCGCATGCAGCATGAGCTCTTCGAGCGAGGTTTCATGGCACTTGTGGAGTGCCCCGTCCCCGTGATCGCCGCAGTTAACGGACACGCGTATGGAGGGGGCTGTGAGACCGCGCTAGGCTGCGATTTCGTCTACGCTGTCAGATCCGCCAAGTTCGCACTCTCAGAGACACGCTTGGGCATCATGCCCGGCGGAGGGGGAACGCAAACGCTTGCCCGCGCAGTGGGAGAGCGCCGTGCAAAGGAATTAATCTATTCAGCTCGGCCTTTCTCAGCCGAGGAAGCGGAGCGCTGGGGCTTGGCCAATCGCGTCTTGAACGACATCCACTCCTTGATGGCCGCCGCTCTCGATACGGCCGAAGGTATCGCGGGCAATGCACCGCTTTCAGTAAGGCAAGCGAAAAAATCCATTCATTACGGTCTTCAAACCGATCTGATGACCGGGTACCGGTTCGAGATCGAAGCTTACAACCGCCTAGTAGTCACCGAAGACCGACTAGAAGGCGTACGAGCCTTTAACGAGAAACGCGCGCCGGTCTTCAAGGCACGCTGAGAGACGTTGGATATGAAAAACTCAAATTCATTCGAGCTGGATGTACTGGTTCGTGAGGTTGGCCTGCGTGACGGCCTGCAGATGTTCAACACCCTATTTCCAACCGCAGAAAAACTGGCCTGGATTCGAGCGGAGTGGGCCGCAGGCGTTCGCGAGATCGAGGTAACGTCTTTCGTTCCCCCAAAACTGGTGCCACAGTTTGTTGACGCTCAGGAAGTAGTGCAAGGCGCCTTGGCCATCGAAGGTTTAACCGTGGTGGCGCTGGCTCCCAATCTCAAAGGGGCTGAACGCGCCATCGAGTTGGGCGTGCACACGCTCAACTATGTGATGTCCGTCAGCCGGACGCACAACCTCAAGAATGTCCGGCGTGAGCGCGAGGAGTCTCTTGCCGATTTCAAGCGAATTGCAGACCTCATTCGCTCGCTGCCTGAGGGTCGCCGCCCTCGCTTGCTCGGCGGCCTCTCGAGCGCTTTGGGATGCGGCTATGAAGGGCCTATCCCATTGGCCGATGTGCGGCACTGGGCCACAGCCTATGCCGAAGCCGGCGCCGATGAAATCATGATCGCGGACACCGTGGGTTACGCCACCCCTGCTCACGTCAAGGAAGCATTCCGCGCCGTGATCTCCGATGTAGGTAGTTTACCGGTGGCCGCGCATTTCCACGATACGCGGGGACTGGGGCTCGCCAACGTGGCGGCAGCCCTGGAATGCGGCGTTCGACGGTTCGACGCATCCCTTGCCGGACTCGGCGGCTGCCAGTTCGTTCCAAACGCCACGGGGAATGTCGTCATGGAAGATCTGTGTTTCATGCTGGACGCCATGGGCATGCGAACCGGCGTTGACCTAGAGAAGTTGGTCGCCGTTAGGGAAATCGTGGCTCGGAGCCTTCCTAGCACCCCTCTTCATGGAGCGCTGGCTCGAGCCGGCCTGCCGGTGAACTACGACTCCCCCGTCGCAGCGATTTAAATATCGCATGACCGTTTTTTGATTTCCTCCATATTCCATCGCGAGATATTCCCATGACCACAGGCGCCGAAATCGTCAACGTTCCCCTGGGTGAAGACTACCCCGACATCCGCGAAGGCGTACGCCGTATCTGCGCCGATTTCCCTGATGCCTACTGGCGCAACTTGGACAAGGAGGAGGCCTACCCAACGGAGTTCGTGAAGGCCATGTCCGATGCAGGTTACCTGGCATCGCTGATCCCTGAAGAATACGGAGGCGCGGGCCTTCCGATCCGAGCCGCAGGCGTCATCCTCCAGGAATGCCACGCCAACGGGTGCTATGCGGCGGCGGCCCACGCGCAGATGTACACGATGGGAACGTTACTTCGACACGGCAGCGAAGAGCAAAAACGCAAGTACCTTCCCAGGATCGCCACGGGAGAGCTTCGGTTGCAGGCATTCGGCGTCACGGAGCCGACTACGGGCACAGACACAACCAAGCTCAAGACCAAGGCTGTCCGAGACGGTGACCACTATGTGGTCACAGGCCAAAAGGTGTGGATTTCTCGTGCGCTGCACTCGGATCTGCTGCTGCTGCTGTGCCGTACCACGCCAGTGGATCAGGTCACAAAGAAGACAGACGGCCTGTCGGTGCTGCTGGTCGATCTGAGGGAAGCCAAGGGCAACGGATTGGAGATCCGCAAGCTCGACGCCATGATCAATCACAACACGACCGAGCTGTTCTTCGATGGCCTTCGTGTTCCCGCTGAAAACCTGATCGGGCCCGAGGGCAAGGGCTTTCGCTGCATTCTGGATGGTATGAATGCGGAGCGCATCCTGGTCTCGCACGAGTCGATAGGAGACGCTCAATGGTTCATCCGCACCGCCTCCAAATATGCCACTGAGCGCATCGTCTTCGACCGGCCCATCGGCCAGAACCAGGGCGTGCAGTTCCCGATTGCCCGTGCCTATGCGGAGATGCAAGGCGCGGAGCTGATGCTGCGTAAGGCGGCAGCTTTATTTGAGGCCCAGCTGCCTTGCGGAGAAGACGCCAATATTGCCAAGCTGTTAGCTTCAGAGGCCTCCTGGCACGCTGCAGAGGCCTGCATGCAGACGCATGGCGGCTTCGGTTATGCGCGCGAGTACGACGTCGAGCGTCGCTGGCGTGAATCGCGCATTCAGCAGATCGCACCCATCTCGACCAACCTGGTTCTGGCCTATATCGCCGAGCATGTGCTCGGCATGCCGCGCTCTTATTGAGCCGCAACGAAGCCCGTCTTTTCATCATGCTTGACTGTCACGATTGCATCATCGTTGGTCCCGATCCGGACGAGCCCGTGCTTTCCACCCGAGTATCCAAAGTCTCCTCTCGATTGGAATTACTCATCGATTTGGATTCACGACCCGAAGGACTGCGGATCGTTCCTGGCTGGACTCCCCAGCCGATCATCACCGCCGAGTTTCAGACCACCGAGAGGGCTGAAGTGGTGCAAGGGCACAAGATGGCCCGCGAAGCTAGCCACTTCTCAGAAGCGGAAAGGGAACGACTGTGGGGCTGACACTCGATGCGGGCCGTTTCGTGGCTGGCCTTTCCGCAACAGCCATCCCTGATGAAGCGCTGTCTGTGGCCGAAACGGGCTTTTGTGATTGCATTGCCGTCATGCTGGCCTCTCGCGAAGATCCTGCTGTCATTGCGCTTACGAGCGTGATCGCCCCCAGCAGCGTCGGCACATGTTCCGCAGTGTCTACCCGTCGCCGCCTCTCGGCAACAGACGCCGCCTTGCTGAACGGCACCGCCGCCCACGCGCAAGACTTCGACGACATCGGACTGGGCGTCCACCCTGCCCATCCGAGTGCCGTCATGGTCCCGGCGATTCTCAGCCTGGCCGAGGAATGCGGTGCAAGTGGTGCTGAGATGCTCACGGCCTACGTGGCCGGCTATGAAATCTGGGGCGAGTGTGCACGCCGTGAACCCGGGCAGCATCTAGAAATCGGTTGGCATGCGACCGGAATTCTAGGCCCGCTGGCCGCCGCCGCCGCGTCAGCAAATTTGCTAGGTCTGAATGCACAGCAAGCCACAATGGCCTTGTCAATTGCGGCATCTCAGTCTGCAGGACTCGTCGCCAATTTCGGCTCCATGACCAAGCCGTTGCACGCGGGCTTAGCCGCGCGCGCCGGTGTTCTCGCCGCAAAGCTCGCCGCAGTTGGGTTCAGCGCTGGCGAAACGTCGCTCGAACAACCTCGCGGCTTGCTAGATGCTATTTCGCCGCACAGCGAAGCTGACTTGACCGGTATCTCCACCTTCGGCTTGCCTTGGAACATCACACAGTTCCCGCTGGGCATCAAGCTCTACCCGGTTTGCTATGCCCTGCACCGTATCGTCGACTGTGCAGTGGAGTTGCACCCGCAGGTTGCAGGCCGCTTCGCCGACATCGCTCGCATTGACATCCTGGTTGGGACTAACCAACGCAAGATGCTGGGCTTTCCGCGCCCGATCAACGCATTGGAGGCGAAGTTCAGCATCGAGTTCGGGGTCGCCACCGGCCTCCTCGAAGGGGCCTTACGTCTCGACCATCTCGATACTGAGTTTCTCTCGCAAGGTCGAATAACGGAATTAATGGAGAAGGTCGTGATCACGGAGGACCCTGTACCAGACCCCATCTACCGAACCTTTTCCCGGCAAGACGTTGTGCAAGTCACCTTGGCGGACGGTGCGACGTTCTCACACCAATCGGCATACGCGAAAGGACATCCAACGAGGCCATTGTCTCGCACAGATCTGCTTGCCAAATTCCTCGCCTGCACAGGTCAAGCGTTGTCGGCGGACGACGGCATCGCCTTGTTCGAAAAACTTCTCCGACTTCGGACACTACCGGACGCAAATTTTATGACCCATCTGACGGCATCACTCTCGTCGAGTCACTCCGGAGCCTCTGGATTGAAACGGCACTTGTCATCGAACCCTGAGAAATACAACGAAATCCAAATTTTTCCATCGTAAACAAGGAGACAAAAGTGAAAAAACTTTCCACACTGCTCGGGCTCTGCCTAGCGCTTGCTGCGCCAAGCATGGCGCTGGCAAACGACTATCCGACCAAGCCCATCCGAATAGTGCTTCCCTATGCGCCAGGCGGCCCTACCGACACCGTAGCTCGCGCTGTTGCTCAGCAAATGGCTAAGACGCTTGACACTGCCATCATCATCGACAACCGCCCCGGGGCCGATTCCACCATCGGCACTCAACATGTGGTCCAGTCCCCGGCGGACGGCTATTCACTCCTTTTCGGAACCTCATCGACGTTCATTAACGCGTCGATCTACAAGCTGAATTACGACCCTTCGCATGAGCTCGCCGGCATCGGACTCGTAGGCACTCAATACCTCGTGTTGGTCACTCGACCAGACTTGAAATTCGAAAACGTTCAGGCCTTTATCAAACAGGTCAAGGAACGATCTGCCGAATACAACTATGGAACCTCAGGCAGCACCGTCACACTGGTGACCGAACTTTTCCATACGCATGCAGGCATCTCCGGGGGGCAGCGCATTCCGTACAATGGAAATGCACCTTTGCTCAACGCCTTCTACTCGGGCGTTCTCGACTATTCCTTCATGTCGCTGGACAGCGGCATCGTCGGCATCCGATCCGGCAAATTGCTGCCACTCGCAGTCACTGCGCCGACGCGAGTCTCCTCCTTACCTCAAATTCCTACCACGTTAGAGGCAGGCGTTCCCGAGTCGTCAGCTGGCGTCTCGTACTTCCTTGGGGCTCCGCGGAACACACCTCCAGTCATTCTGAAAAAGCTTAACGAGGCTCTCAACCGAGCCCTAGCCTCACCAGATGTCAAAGAACTTGGCAACAAGTTCGCCGGGCTTGTCCTGTCCGAGAAAACCAGTATCGAAGAAGCTAATCGATATATGAAATTCGAACAAGCTCGGTGGGCTCCGATCGTAAAGAAAACTGGCGTTAAACCGGGCTGAAGCGTGCAATCGCACAAGAATTTAAAAGGAAATTGAAATGAGCAATCGCAAATTCATGGAAGGCAAGTCTGTCGTCGTGACAGGCTCGGGCCGCGGTATCGGCCGAGCCATCGCGCTCGAATTGGCACGTCAAGGCGCCCGCGTAGTGGTGAATGACGCCGGCGTTAGCGTGGACGGTACGGCCGAAACCGTTTCTCCCGCCGATGAGGTCGTGCAAATGATCAAGGACAGCGGAGGACAAGCGGTCGCGAACCGTGACAGCGTCTCTGAATACACCGGCGCTGAACGCATTATCGACACGGCGCTCGACAACTTCGGACGCATTGACGCTGTCATTAACAATGCAGGGATCTTGCGCGACGTTATGTTCTTCAAGATGATGCCCGAGGACTGGGATGCCGTCATCAAGGTCCATCTCTACGGTAGTTTCAACGTCAGTCGCGTGGCGTCCGAACATTTCAAGAAGCAGGGCAGCGGGGCATTCGTTCACATGACGTCCACGTCCGGGCTGGTCGGCAACTTCGGACAAGCCAACTATGCCGCAGCCAAGATGGGAATCCTTGGCTTGTCGAAATCCATCGCGCTCGATATGGCGAGGTCCAATTGCCGTTCCAACTGCATCTCACCCTTCGCCTGGAGTCGCATGGTCGGCTCTATCCCCACCGCTGGTGACACCGTCGACCCACGCGTTGAGATGGCAAAAACTTTGACACCAGACAAAGTCGCAGTGATGGCAGCTTTCCTCGCCAGCGATGCCGCCAAGGACATCACCGGTCAGATCTTCGCTGTCCGCAGAAATGAGATTTTCCTAATCAGCCACAACCGACCGGTGCGCTCGGTGCATCGCGGCGAAGGTTGGACGCTGGAAACCCTGGAAGACCACATGGTTCCTGCGCTGAAATCGTCCTTCGTCCCACTTGAGCGCTCAGTGGATGTTTTCGGATGGGATCCTATCTAACCATGGACTTCACTATCCCAGAAGAAGTCGCCGCCGTAGGCGACGCTCTCCTCAAGTTTATCGATCGCGAGATAGTCCCGCTCGAGCGCGACCACGCACATCTACTGAGCAGCGAGCGCAGGCTATTCGATGAGAGTGGCCGCTATGTCCCCGAAGTGCTCGCCCTTCGAAAGCAGGTGCGCATGCGCTCGGCCGAACTCGGCTTCTACAACCTGTTCGGCGATGAGCGCATCGGCGGTGATGGCCTCGGCGCGGTTGCCGCCGTGTACCTTCAAGACCTTCTCAATGAGCATTGCGGCCCAGACCGCTCGCTAATCCAGACGGTCGTTCTACCCTCGCCTTTCACCAACGGGTTGTCTCCAGTACTCACGCACCTGCCAACAAGCACGTTTAGGCGATTCGAGGAAAACATTCGCAACGGCTCAAGCATTCTCTGCTTCGCGCTTTCCGAGCCGGATGCGGGTTCGGACATCCATTCAATGAAAACGCGAGCCGTCCGCCAAGGCGCTGGCTGGGTCATCAACGGAACCAAGCAATGGATCACCAACTCACCTTATGCCGACTATGCGATGGTGTTCGCGATCACCAATGACGATGCGTTCAAAGCACGCAAAGGTGGCGTGACTGGCTTCTTCGTGCCTACCAATTCGCCTGGCTTCTCAGTGCCCAGCATTATTCCTGTCATGGGCCACCAAGGTGGCGAAACCGGGATCATTTCACTGGACAACGTCCACGTCGATGACGACATGCGTCTCGGCGAAGTTGATGGGGGTCTCGCGGTAGCGTTGCAAGGTGTAAACACCGGCCGACTTAGCATGGCGGGGAGTTGCATCGGGCTCGCAAGGTGGGCGCTACGTCAGGCTACAGAGTACGCCAAGGTCCGCAAGACCTTCGGCAAGCCAATTGCCGAACATCAAGCTGTCCAATTCCTTCTTGCTGATTCCGCTATCGATATCTACGCCGCAAAATGCATGGCGCTGAACCTGGCGTGGCGGATTGATGAAGGCCAGACCGCCATCAAGGAAACCTCGATAGTCAAGGCCTTCGCCACCGAGATGCTAATGCGAGTGATGGATCGCTGTATGCAGGTCCACGGCGGTATGGGTCTGACCAACGAGCTACGCCTAGAGGCTGGACTCCGATACGCGCGGCTGCTTCGCATTCCCGATGGCACGTCCGAAATCCAACGCCGCGCGATTGCAACCCAGATGCTTCGCGGCGACTGCGAGTTCTAACCATGCTCGACATAGACACCGTCCGTCGTTGGGATTTCGGCTCCCTCACTCAAACCTACTCAGAGCGTGACACCATGCTCTACGCCCTCGCGGTCGGGTTTGGTGAAAACCCGAGCAATCAGGCTGACCTCGCCTTCGTTTTCGAAAAAAATCTGAAAGCCGTTCCGTCAATGGCTTCGATTTTGTGTTCGCCCGGCGGTTGGTACGGCGACCCGCGCACAGGCATCGACGTCTCCAAGGTCGTTCACGGCGAACAAGATATCACGATCCTCCGCCCACTGCCCGCTTCAGGGTCCCTCACGGCCCATGCACGCGTCACGGCGATTGTGGACAAAGGGCCTGGCAAGGGCGCCATCCTTGAGATTCAGCGCGACCTGATTGACTCCGATGGCAGTGCGGTTGCACGAATCCGTCATATCGCTTTCTGCAGGGCTGAGGGAGGGTGCTACGGCAACCGACCGCAAACCGATCGCATTGAGCCGCTGCCGAGCGCACCAGAGCGTACCCCTGATTTTGTGGTTGATATGCCAACGCTGCCACAGTCGGCACTGATCTACCGACTTCTTGGCGACTACAACCCGTTGCACGCTGACCCAGCCTACGCTAAGGGCGCAGGGTATGACCGCCCCATCTTGCACGGACTGTGTGTCTTTGGAATGGCGACACGCGCTGTGCTGACCACTTTCTGCGGCCATGATGCCCACCGGGTTAAGAGAATGAGCGCTCGATTCAGCGCACCGACCTTTCCTGGCGAGGTGCTCCAGGTTCGCATGTGGCGGGAAGCAACTGATGTCGTGCAGCTACAGGTGACGGTTCCCGAGCGGGGTGTCACGGTGCTTGCCAATGGGCGATTCGAGATCGCTCCCATCTAAAGGACACCCTTCCAAAAGCTCAAAGTGATGAAAAACGATATTCAATTGCCGTTACGGCGCGACGACCTCGACCGACTGATGCGCCCTCAATCGGTCGCGGTTATCGGTGCGTCCGAAGATGCCTCGCGCATCGGTGGACGTCCACTGCGCTATCTACGCGAATCTGGCTTCCAAGGCCGTGTGTACCCAGTCAATCCGAACCGATCTACCGTCCAAGGACTGAGGAGCTACCCAAGCATCGACGCTGTACCGGACGCGGTAGATGTAGTCATCTTGGCAATTCCCGCCAGCGGCGTGGTTGCGGCTGCCCAAGCCTGCGCCAACAAGGGATGCGGCGGCTTGATCATCTTTTCTGCCGGCTTTGCGGAGACTGGTGGAGAAGGTAAGGAGATGCAGGACGCCCTGAGCGAACTCGTGCGTCGAACCGGCATTCGCATCATCGGGCCCAACTGCCTCGGGATTTTCAATGCCATCGATGGTTTCTACGCCACGTTCTCGCAGACGTTCGACCAGGTCGGCATTCCGAAGCCTGGCCCTATTGGCGTGGTCAGCCAAAGCGGCGCGTACGGTGGTCACCTTGCTTACCTGCTTTGCAAGCGCGACATCGGCATCGCTCACTGGATCACCACCGGCAACGAATGCGACATTAATATCTCAGACGCCCTGGCATGGGTGGTCCGGTCGCCGGAGGTAAAAGTCATCCTGCTTTATGCTGAAACTGTGCGCGATGCGCCCGGCTTCCTGAAAGCGCTGCAAGAGGCGCATCGTCTGCGTAAGCCGGTCATTATGATCAAGGTCGGCCGTTCCGAATCGGGCTCGCGCGCGGCTGCCTCGCACACTGGGGCGCTAGCAGGCGCGGACGCGATCTATGACGCAGTACTCAGTCAGATGGGGGTTCTGCGCGCACCTACCACTGAGTACATGGTGGACGTAGCCCAAGCCTGCCTCCAACAACGCTTTCCCACCGGAAAACGCCTGGGCATCCTCTCGATGTCGGGTGGCATCGGCATTCAGTTGGCCGATGCGGCAGAACTGCACGGTCTGGACGTCGCCCCCCTAGCACAGGTCGGACAAGACGAGGTATTGCGTCTGGTGCCTTTCGCTGGACCGTTGAATCCAATTGACATGACTGCGGCAGTGCTCAACGACACCTCCTATATCGGGCGTATGTTCGAGATCGCTCTGGATGTAGGAAGCTACGATGCGGTCGTCATGTTTGCAGGCACTGGTGTTGCTTCGAGCAACCTCCGGGACCCGGTACTCGAGACTATGCAAAGTGTACGAAAGCGCTACCCGGATAGGACGATTGGCCTCGCTATTGCCGGTCCCGATGAAATGATGAAGCAGTACCGAGAGCTAGGATTCGTCGTCTTTGAGGACATTGATCGTGGCATCGCAGCTATTGCAGGGCTTGCGTTCTTCGGTCGTAGCTTTGCGCGTGAGCTCTCCTGGCAAGGGCTACCTCCAGCACGACCGACGGGCGAATTGCCTAAGGACGAGTTTGCGGCTAAGCAGTTGCTGTCGAGTCACGGCATTCCTTGTCTACCTGAGCAGGTCGTACCGGATGCCGCCAGCGTGGAAGTGGCGGCTCGCGACATGGCCGGATCAGTGGTGGTCAAGATTCTGTCGACCGACATCCCCCACAAAACCGAGGTCGGGGGCGTCGCCGTTAACCTGAAGACACCACACGAGGCGGCCGACGCGGCGCGCGCCATTGGCGCCCGTGTGAGATCCCTTCGGCCAGATGCAGTCATCCAGGGCTATCTTGTAGCGCCGATGTGTCGCGGTATCGAGATCATCTGTGGCGCTCTATGTGACCCAACATTTGGCCCAATGGTCATGGTTGGTATCGGTGGCATCCATGCTGAGTTGCTGAAAGACGTGGCCTTCCGCATGGCGCCCTTCTCCAGGGACGAGGCGCTGGCAATGCTTGATGAGCTGAAGATGCGCCCACTGCTCGACGGTGTACGCGGCGCGCCGCCATCGGATATTGGCACTCTGGCGGACACGCTTGCGAATTTGTCGTATTTCTACGCATCCACTTATGCGGATATTGCTGAAATCGATATCAACCCATTCGTCCTACTGCCGCAGGGCCAGGGCGGTTTCGCGGTAGATGCACTGATCGTACCCACCACAGAGGAGACCTACTGAATGAGCATTAAGAACAAGGCGTCGATTGTCGGTGCATTCGAACATCCGACACGGCACGCGCCCGACAAGACGGTCGCACAGCTTCATGCCGAATGTGCCAAAGGCGCGCTGGAAGATGCAGGCCTGTCCCTTTCGGATGTTGACGGCTATTTCTGCGCGGGCGATGCACCCGGGATCGGCGCACTGTCCATGGTCGACTACCTCGGCGTCAAACCGCGTCATGTCGACTCGACGGACACTGGTGGCTCAGCGTACCTGATCCACGTTTCGCACGCAGCCCAGGCTATCGCGTCAGGCAAGTGCGATATCGCTCTGATCACACTGGCCGGCCGCCCTAAGTCGGAGGGTTCCAGCGGCGCGGTCCCACGAAACTTTGGACCGAATACACCCGAGGAACCCTATGAAGTTCCTTACGGCTTAGTCACGCTCAACGGCTACGGCATGGCCGCTATGCGCTACATGCATCAATACGGAGCCACGAGTGAGCAGCTTGCCTGGGTCAAGGTCGCGGCTTCGATGCATGCGCAACACAATCCAAACGCCGCAATGCGCAAGGTACTGACTGTCGAGGACGTTCTCACGTCACCGATGGTATCCGACCCCTTGCACCGTATGGATTGCTGCGTGGTCACTGACGGGGGCGGCGCACTCGTACTGGCGCGCCCAGAAATCGCCAAAACCTTGAAGCAGCCTCAGATCAATCTACTCGGCGCTGGCGAGGCTGTTCGTGGGCAGGACGGAGGTCGATTTGATATCACGCGAACCGCGAGCTCCATCTCCGGTCCCGCGGCGTTCGCAGAAGCTGGCCTTTCGCCATCAGACATCCGCTACGCCTCCATCTATGACAGCTTCACGATCACAGTCATGTTGCAGCTTGAAGACCTCGGCTTCTGCGGGCGAGGGGAAGCAGGCCGCCTCGTGATGAACGCCGGACTGGTGGCAGGCAACGGCTCGCTAACGGTCAACACCGATGGCGGCGGACTATGCAACAACCACCCGGCCAATCGCGGCGGCATCACAAAAGTCATCGAGGCCGTACGCCAACTCCGAGGGCAAGCGCATCCTGCCGTCCAAGTACCTAACCTCACCTTCGCCCTCGCCAACGGCACAGGCGGGAACATTGGCATTCGCCATGGTTCTGCCACCTTGATTCTAGGAAGGGTCTGAATATGTCCAGCACCAACGACGCAGTCAAAATCAACCCGACCGAACGCTTGATGATTCCGCGTTGCCTGTCATGCCACAAGCTCTTCTGGTATCCCCGACCCCAGTGCCCTTTTTGTCTCGGTGATACGAAGTTGGAGGAAGCCAGCGGCATAGGCACCGTCTATACATTCAGCATCACCCGACGCGCAGGTCCAACACCCTATTGCATCGCCTACGTCGAACTGGCGGAGGGCCCTCTCATGATGACGAATATCGCGGATTGCGATTTAGACGCGGTGCGGATAGGCAGCCCGGTGCATGTTTACTTCCGGGAAGCACCGAACGGCGCCCGGGTTCCTTACTTCACGCTCAGCTAGGAAAAGCCATGTTGCTCTCAAGACGTCAACTCAATGCCGGTTTGTTCGGTCTAGGTGTGATCGGAGCTCGATCAGTCTTCGCGGAAAGCTACCCAAACCGACCGGTCACCATCGTTGTGCCG
>JACCDN010397451.1_pt1 | contig 31571 bp, 23 predicted proteins | sample 7441691 | NCBI WGS metagenome assembly JACCDN01 (sample SAMN15323439, study PRJNA562643) | freshwater metagenome | isolation source: river surface water | place: USA:Blue River Watershed | collected 2017-08-16
AAACTTTCGTACATGCTAACGGCTTGATTGACCAAATCGAGGCGAATGACAAGGTTATTTTTGACGTGCAAGAAGGCCGTAAAGGTCCTAACGCAGTTAACGTTAAACGTTTAAGTTAATTACTAAACAAGCTTAACCATTATAGGCCATTTCGCTAACCGCGAAATGGCCTTTTTCTTTGCCCTAGCTTAACTATATTTGTGGTCCATAAAAAGCGCCTATGTCTAGCATACTTCAACAGTTAGAAGAAACAAAAACATACATTCAATCCAAGGTAGCTAATAAAGCTGCTATAGGTATTATTTTAGGTAGTGGACTGGGAAATTTGGCTTCAGAAATTGTTGCTGAATATGAAATCCCTTACCAAGAAATCCCACACTTCCCAGTTAGTACCGTAGAGGGTCACCAAGGCCGTTTGATTTTTGGTACACTAGAAGGTGTAAAAGTTTGGGTAATGTCGGGGCGTTTTCATTTTTATGAAGGATATACACCGCAGCAAGTTTCTTATCCTGTTAGAGTGATGCGCGCACTTGGCGTAGAAACTTTACTTCTATCCAACGCAGCAGGTGGGGTTAATAGTGATTTTAAAGTAGGGGATTTAATGATCATTAACGATCATATTAGTTTGTTTACAATTAATCCTTTGCTTGGTAAAAATGAAGAAGCGCTTGGCACTAGATTTCCTGATATGAGTGAGCCGTATGCAAAATCCTTAATTGCAAAAGTTAAAAACATAGCAGCTGCCAATAATATTAAAGTTCATGAAGGTGTTTATTTAGGAGTAACTGGGCCCACTTTTGAAACCAGAGCTGAGTATAAATTAATTCATGCCGTTGGTGGCGACGCCGTAGGTATGAGTACCGTTCAAGAAACGATTGTGGCTGTGCATGGCGGTATGAAAGTTTTTGCTATTAGCGTAATTACCGATTTAGGGATTCGTGAAGAGGAAAATGTAATTACACACCAAGAAGTGCTTGAAGCAGCAACTGCTGCAGAGCCTAAACTCACACTATTATTTAAAGAATTAGTTAAACAATTATAATGCTGCTAAAGCGCTATAGTTTATTAATGTTGAGCTACCTGTTGGTGCAAGTAGCAGCAGCGCAATCTGAAGACAAGGCGCTTATAAGGGGCGGCAGGTCTGGCGCTAGCGCTGTTACCTATGACAGGCAAGGGAGACCTATCAAAAATAATGCTGGCAAAAACGATTCTTTGCAAACCCGAAATAGTTTAGCCGATTCTATTACCATATTTTACAAACATTTTGATTCTACTAAGCTAAGAACGCTTGATAGTTCTATCAATGATTTTAGTCGATACTTTCCGCTGCCTTATAGCGCAAGAACGTTAGGAAATTTAGGAACAGCAACAAGATCTTTACTTTTTAATCCGTACATGAAAGCAGGCTTTAATGCAGGATTTCATGGTTACGACGCGTATAATTATTCGTTAGAGAATACAAAGTTTTTTGAAACTACAAGGCCCTTTACAGAACTGGCTTTTATACTGGGTGCTAAAGCAGAACAGGTGGTAGACTTTTTGCATACCCAAAATAAAAAAGACAATTTTAATTTTTCGTTGCAATACCGGTTTAGTAATTCACCTGGTGCTTTAAAAAATCAAAATGCCAATATTAACAATCTTAGATTTACCAGTCATTACAAGTCTAATAATAAAAAGTATGAGCTGTTTTTTCTGTACTTGTCTAATAAAAACGCTTCTTCAGAAAATGGCGGGTTAGAATCACCTAGCAAGCTTGATAGCCTTTCTTTAAATGATCCTTATGAGTTAGAAACCAGGCTTGGCAAATCTACTACCGCATCTAGAAATCCATTTAACACCAATGTTTCTACAGGAAATATTTATACAGGATCTCAACTTGTTATTAGGCAGCAATACGATTTAGGCACCAAAGATTCAAGCGTCATTGATTCGGTTACCTACCGTGTGTTTTATCCTAGACTAAGGCTTCAGCACACACTGTCGGTAGCATCTAATTCGTATCAATTTACAGACACTAATGTAGACTCAGCCAAATATCAATTGTATTTTAAAAAGCCTGTTGCTGCAGGAAAGTCAATAAATTTTAAAGACAGTTGGCAGGATGTTACCAATGAGTTTAGTATCCTAACGTTCCCAGATAAAAACAACCAAAGTCAATATTTAAAAACAGGGATAGCGTATCAGTCACTTAAAGGAACTTTTGATACGTTGGGAACCGCTTCTTTGTATAATATTTATGCAGTAGGCGCTTACAAAAACAGATCAAAAAATAAAATCTGGGATATTGATGCGCATGCTAATTTATATCTAACGGGTCACAACAGTGGCGACTATGAAGCGGCTGTTTATTTACAGCGTTATTTAGGAGCAAAGGCGGGTTATTTAACACTTGGTTTTAATAATGTAAACCGGTCCCCTGCATTTTTATTAGACCCTGCTAGCAGTTTTAGAATTAATGCCAATACCAATTTTAGTAAAGAAAATAGCATCCAGTTAATGGCCAAATATGAAAAGCCAAATAGGCAATTGTCATTTTTAGCTAATTATTATGGCATCAGTAATTACATGTATTTTGATGGATTCTTTGCTGCAAAACAAGCATCTGGATTGTTTAATTTACTGCAGTTGTCACTTCAAAAAAAATGGCATCTAAAAGGGCATTGGAATTGGTACACCGAGTTGCATTTGCAGCAAAAAATTGGAACGGGCCCGGTTAATGTGCCAGTATTTTATACCAGAAATAGGCTAGCGTTTGAAGGTAACTTTTTTACAAACCTAGATGTGTCTACAGGACTCGAGATGCAATATTTTACCGCTTACAATGCAGATGGGTATTCTCCATTTTTGGGTGCCTATTTTTATCAGAACACACAGCAATTGTCCAATAGGCCAGATGTACACGCCTATTTTCATTTCAGAATCAAGCGATTAAAAGGGTTTATTAGAATCGAAAACCTAAATAGCTTGAATACGGCTAAAGGGTTTTCCTTTGATAAGCCCAATTTTATGACTGCCAATTATCCCAATACCACCCTTTGGACAAGAATAGGTATTTGGTGGAACTTTATCAATTAATCTGTTGTAGCTTTGTATTGTATGAAGCGCCTCATTACCCTATTTATTGCACTTATTTACCTAGTTATGTCTACTGGGTTTGTAGTGAATAGTCACTACTGCATGGGTAAGCTGAGTTCTATAGAGTTAGGAAAGCCTCAAATTAAAAAATGCATTTGTGGGATGCGTATCAATTACGCAAAAAAAAGCAAATGTTGTCATTCAAAAACGGATGTTGTTAAGTTAGCTGATGCGCATAAATTAGCGCCATCTATAGTTACTGCTAATTATTTATTTGTTGCTGAAATTCCTTTCTTTTATTTGGGATCAGCTTCTTTCAATACCTTTTATTCAGTAAGCAACTATCTTAAAAAGTTGCCACCTAATTTACATGAACAAGACACCTATAAGCGCATAGGCGTTTTTCGTATTTAGGCTCTTCTGGTTTCTAGTTTATTATTTGTATTCGCTTTCATGCTGAGGCATGTTCATTATTATTTATTATTCTCAAAATATTTTTATGAAAATCAAATCATTTGTAGCTACCATGGTAGCACTCGTATTTACTATTTCTTGTCTTGCACAAAAAACGCCAGCGCCAAAATCTGAAACTTTTAAAGTTTGGGGCAATTGCGGGATGTGTAAGTCTACGATCGAAAAGGCAGCAAAAGAGGCTGGTGCTTCTGCTGCTGTATGGAACAAGGCCACTAAAATGCTCAAAATCACCTATGCAGAAGCGGTAACAAGCAATGCAAAAATTCAGGAAAAAATTGCAGCAGCTGGTTATGATACCAAAGATCTAACAGCTCCTGATGCAGTATACAGTGAGCTTCCAGAGTGTTGTCAATACGAACGAAAGGCAACTAAAAAAAATTAATGACACCTTAAAACTATGATATGAAAAAATTATTACTGTTGACATTGTTAGCTATAGCGTTTAATGCAAAGGCTCAGGTGCAAAAAGTAGATTTACAAGCCAGTGGTTTAACCTGTGCGATGTGCTCTAAAGCCATCTACAAGGCCGTTGCGGCACTTTCTTTTGTCGATACGGTTACCGTAGACATAGAAGCGTCTACCTATGAGTTGCGGTTTAAAAAAGAAGCAACTCCAAGGTTTGATCAAATTGCCAAGGCAGTGGTAGATGCTGGTTTTTCTGTTGCTAAATTGTCTGCAGATATAAAATTTGATAAACAGGCGGTAGATAAAAATGGCGAAACCGAGTTAGATGGAATTCGCTATAAAATAGTTGCCAGTGCACCTGGAATTTTGCAAGGGACTAAAAAAATGCAGTTTGTAGGTAAGCCTTATATGCTACCTAAAGATTTTAAAAAAATAGCACAAGTCAATACTGCTGGGGTTGATGCAAAAACCTATTTAGTGATGATTAAATAATAGCATTATGAAAAATCAATTGTTTTTCTTGTTGCTGTTATTGGGTTCATCGATACGTGCGCAAGAATTGTATATTAACACTGAACCTGCTAGTAATATGCCTGCAAGATCTCTTGCAATAAAGCAAAGTGAAAAATTCTTTAGTGCTAGTAATGGCGCCGTTAATAATACTAGGCATGCCACCGAATTAATGTTGGGGGCAAATAAAAATTTAATGTTACATGCTGCTGCCACTTACGGCACTATTAACAATACGCCTTTTGGACTCGAAAGTATTAGGGCTTATGGTAAGTATCGATTTTTTAGTGCCGATGGGATGTATAGTCATTTTAGGATGGCGGCTTTTGCAGAAGTTGCGCATAGCAATACGAAGCCTATGTACCAAGAGTTAAGTTTGCAAGGAGATCATTCTGGTATGCAGGCAGGTCTGGTGTTTACGCAACTTTTACATAAGCTAGCTGTTTCTTCTACCGTAAGTTATTTATCAGTTAATGGCTTCAGTAAAACCCATCAGTTGCAAATGGGGTATCCAACAGCCGCTATTAATTATTCGGTGTCTTTTGGGTATCTAATATTCCCCAAAAAATACACGAGTTATGATCAAACCAACTTTAATATTTATGCCGAATTTTTGGGGCAAACTCTTAAGGGAGGACAAAAAAGCTACTTAGATTTTGCACCCGGGTTGCAATTAATATTTAAAAGTAAGGTAAAGCTCAATGTTTCACATAGGTATGCCTTGCAAACTAGTATGACAAGAATGGCGCCTAGTAGCTGGATGGTTGGCGGCGAATGGCTCTTTTTAAATGCCTTCAAAAAGTAGGTGTTTCTATTATTGGCTGCCCTTTTTTTTATATCTTTAAAAGGTGAAAAAAGGGGCAGCCTATATATTTTTGGCCATTTATTTACTTGGTGCCACGGAGCTTAGTCAGCTTCTAAAAATGCCGTTATTGTTGCAGCATTATATAGAGCACAAGGGTTTGAACCAAAGCCTTTCACTAGCAAAGTTTATTTACATGCATTATGTAACCGATGATGGTGATAAAACAGACGAATCTAGGGATCAAAATTTGCCTTTTAAATCTGCACGTTTTCAATTGCAAAATACGGTTACTTTTTCTACTTTAAAATTTGAATTACCCCAAATAATTATTCATGCCGCACCAAGTGTATGGCCTTTATTTTCTTCTAGTTCGGTTTCAAATATAGCGCTAGGGTCTTTATTTAGACCACCCAAAAGCGTTTCTTGTTAGCGCCAATTTGCGCTTGGTTTCAACACTTTTTTTATTTTAAATTATAGCAATAATGCTAAAGAAGATCATAGATTTTTCTATTGCCAATAAATTAATTATTGGTTTATTTATAGTGGCACTGGTTGGCTGGGGAAGTTATGAGGTAACAAAGCTTCCTATTGATGCAGTGCCTGATATTACGGACAATCAGGTGCAAGTGATTACGGTGTCACCATCTTTAGGTGCACCAGATATAGAACGTTTAATTACGTTTCCAATCGAACAGTCATGTAGTAGTATTCCTGGGCTTAAGCAAATTCGTAGTTTTTCAAGGTTTGGATTATCACTAGTAACGATAGTTTTTGATGATGCCACAGATATTTATTGGGCGCGTCAGCAAATTACCGAGCAACTTCAAAAAGTAAAACAAGAAATACCAAATGGTGTTGGCTCTCCGGAATTGGCGCCAGTTTCTACAGGACTTGGCGAAATATTTCAGTATGTAGTTAGGCCTTTAAAAGGTTTTGAAGACCAGTACGGACCCATGGAATTAAGAACCATACAGGACTGGATTGTTAGAAGACAATTAATAGGCACGCCAGGTGTAGCGGAAGTGTCTAGTTTTGGAGGGAAATTAAAGCAGTATGAAATTGCTGTTAAACAGGATAGATTAAAATCTTTGGGGCTTACGATTGGTGATGTTTTTGATGCGTTAGAAAAAAACAATCAAAATACTGGAGGTGCTTATATCGAAAAAGGTCCTACCGTACTTTATATTAGAACAGAAGGGTTAACAGGAAGTATTAAAGATATTGAGCAGGTTGTGATCAAATCTTTACAAGGAGGCACGCCTTTGCTTATTAGAGATGTTGCTACGGTTCAATATGGTGCAGCTATAAGATATGGCGCTATGACCTATAATGCCGATGGAGAAGTGGCGGGCGCAGTGGTTATGATGTTAAAAGGTGCGAATGCGGCCGATGTTATTAAGCGCGTAAAAACCAGGGTAGCGGAAATTCAAAAAATGTTACCAGAGGGTGTAGTGATAGAGCCGTTTTTAGATAGAACCAAAATGGTGAACAACGCTATTAGTACAGTAGAAACCAATTTAATTGAAGGGGCTCTAATTGTGGTATTTGTGTTGGTATTTTTCTTAGGAAATATAAGAGCTGGTTTGATTGTGTCGTCTGTGATTCCGTTATCTATGTTGTTTGCCATTATATTAATGAATTATTTTGGTGTTGGCGGTAATTTAATGTCGTTAGGGGCCATAGATTTTGGACTTATTGTAGACGGGTCGGTGATTGTTATTGAAGCAATTTTACACCGCTTTGCACACGCCAAACATTTTAGAAACCTAAGGTCTATTGATCAAAAAGAAATGGATACCGAAGTTGCTACTAGCACCGGATCTATGATTAAATCTGCAGTGTTTAGTCAAATCATTATCTTAATTGTATACCTGCCAATTTTATCGTTACAAGGAATAGAAGGTAAGATGTTTAAACCCATGGCATTTACCATTGCGTTTGCCATTCTAGGTGCTTTTATATTGTCTATTACCTATGTTCCAATGATGGCGGCGCTTGTACTAAATAAAAAACTTAGCCACAAAAAAACATGGACAGACCGTTTTGTTATTTTTATCGAAAGAAAATACCAGCCTATTTTACAAAGGGTGTTGGGGATTCCAAAAACTGTTCTTGTATCTACCATCATGCTATTTGGTGTAGCCGTTGTACTACTAAGTAATATGGGCGGGGAGTTTATGCCTTCCTTAGAAGAAGGAGATTTTGCTGTTGAAACAAGATTGTTAACGGGTAGTAATTTAAATAACTCAATTGCTTCTACACAACAAGCCGCTAAGTTACTGTTGGCAAACTTTCCTGAAGTGACTAAAGTGGTAACTAAAATTGGTAGTGCAGAAATCCCCACGGATCCTATGCCTTTTGAAGCAGGCGATATGATGGTTATTTTAAAAGATAAAAAACAGTGGACCTCGGCTAAAACATTTCCAGAACTCAGCGAAAAAATGACGGCTGTTTTAGAACAGGTGCCTGGTATTACGGTTGGTTTTCAGTTTCCTGTACAAATGCGTTTTAATGAACTCATGACGGGTGCTAGACAAGATGTGGTATGTAAAATTTTTGGAGAAAATTTAGATTCCCTAGCTACGTATGCTGCTCAATTAAACGGCATCATGCAAACAGTAGATGGCGCTACAAATATCTACGAAGAAAAAGTAACGGGTATGCCACAGGTTGTTGTAAAATACAACAGAGAAGCGATGGCTAAGTATGGGGTACACGTTGCAGATGTAAACAGAGTGGTGAACACGGCATTTGCCGGTCAAGTAACGGGTCAAGTATACGAAGAAGAAAAGCGTTTTGATGTGGTAGTTAGGCTGTCGGATAGTGCAAGAAAAAATATGGATGATATTGCAGCACTTCAAATAGCTACAGCTCAAGGCACGCAAATTCCACTAGCATATGTAGCATCCATTACAGAGGTAGAAGGGGTAAATCAAATTCAACGTGAAAATACCAAAAGAAGAATTATTGTTGGATTTAATGTTTCGGGTAAAGACGTGCAAACTATTGTGCAAGACTTACAGCAGAAGGTAGAAAAAAGCCTAAAACTACCAAAGGGTTATACCATTGTATATGGAGGCTCTTTCGAAAACATGACAGCGGCAAAAGAAAGGCTTACGATTGTCGTTCCAGTTGCCTTACTCCTAATTTTCTTGTTGTTGTATTTTGCTTTTGGGTCTGTGAAACAAGGTTTGCTTATTTATACTGCTATTCCGCTATCTGCAACTGGGGGCATTTTTGCACTTTGGATACGTGATATGCCATTTAGTATTTCTGCTGGGGTAGGGTTTATTGCCCTTTTTGGTGTGGCGGTTTTAAATGGTATTTTATTGGTGTCCGAATTTAATAGACTAAGAGCAGAAGGTTGGCATGATGTAAAACGTATTGTAATTCATGCTACAAAATCAAAAATGAGGGCTGTTTTAATGACTGCTCTTGTACCTTCTTTAGGCTTCATTCCAATGGCCATAAGTACCGGCGCTGGCGGAGAGGTTCAAAAGCCACTTGCCACCGTAGTTATTGGGGGGCTTATTATTTCAACATTATTAACCTTATTTGTTTTACCTGTTATGTATATACTTTTTGAAAAGGGTACAACCTATTTGAAAGGGAAAAAAATAATAGTTGTATTAGTGGGCCTACTAGTTGGCTTATCGGCTAACGCTCAACATTCAATTACCCTGAACGCTGCATTAGATAGTGCTATTAAAAACAACGCAATGCATAAGGCAGGTGCTATGCAAATTGAATACGCGCAGGCTTTGCAAAAGACAAGTACAGAAATAGACAAAACCTTTTTTGATTTTGGAGTAGGAAAATTAAATAGTTTTCAAACAGACAATCGTTTTGGTGTATCTCAGAGTTTGCAGTTTCCAATTATTTATAAAAATCAGGCAGCAGTTAACAGGTCGTTTACACAAATTGCACAAACGGGTCAATTGATTCGTGATCAAGAACTACGACATCTAGTTAAGAGTCAGTATTACGAGGTATTGGTTATTGAAAAGCAGTTGGGGTTGTTGTTAGTAGCTGATAGTATGTATGCTAATTTTTTACAGCGAGCAAATGACAGACTTGCTGCCGGTTCTTCTGATGTATTAGAAAAAGCTACAGCCGAAAACCAATTGTTGCAAATTCAAAATCAATTATCAAAGCTTAAGACAGCTCAAAATATTGCTATTGAAAATTTTAATCGAACCCTTAATACATCAAATAAGGTTAGGCCTGCCATGGATAGTATTGTATATGGTGGCTCTGTAATGCCAACCTTGTCACTGGTAGATGAGTTGCCAATTGTGCAATTGCAGCAGCAACAGGTAGTTTTATCTGAGCAGATGTCTACGCTAGAAAAAAGTAAGCTAAATCCGTCTTTTTCTGTTGGATACAGTACCATGACCATAAAAGGGTGGCAAGCCATATCGCAAACCGCCGATCAGTATTATGGTGCATCGGACCGTTTTGGATCTGTGAGTGTTGGTTTATTGGTGCCCATATTTTCTAGTGCGCAAAAAGCCAGAATAAATGCTAGTAATATTTTAATTAAGCAAAAGAAATTAGAAGAAACGGCGGTAAAAAATGAAATGACTCAAAAAATGCAAAATGCATTGACCTTGTTTCTGCAACATAAAAAAGCAGTAGAAGGATATCAATTTAAAGGGCTGCCAAGTGCTTTGTTAATCATGCAAACGGCCACTCAAAAATTAAAAGCCGGTGAAATCAATTATTTAGACTGGGTGGTTTTAATGAATCAGTCAATTCAAACAAGAGCAGATTATTACGCAGCAGTCATGCAGTTTAATGAATCTGCCTTTGAATTAGAAAAATTAAATACAACCAAATAAACGAATTATACTTTATGAAATCTATATTATTACATGCTGCATTATTATCATTGTTGTTTGCTTGCTCTTCAAAAGTGGAAAAGGAAACGGTGACTGCAAAAGATTCGGCTACCGTATCAAATGTTGTAAGCTTATCAAAGGCGCAATTAGATTTGGCAAAACTTGTTATAGGTAAATTGGAGCCTGTGCAAATGCATAAAACCATTAAGGTAAATGGCTTTGTAGATGTGCCTCCTCAAAATATGTTGTCTGTTAGTATTCCTATGGGAGGCTATGTAAAAAAAGCCAATTTAATTCCTGGTGAAAAAGTGAGCAAAGGTGCTGTATTGGCCGTTTTAGAAGACGCTTCATATATAAGCTTGCAACAAGATTATTTAACGGCTAAAAGTAAACTTGTTTTTTTAGAAGCCGATTATGATAGACAAAAAGTGCTTAATGCAAGTAAGTCTTCAAGTGATAGACAATTTCAACTGGCAACTACCGAATTTGAAAGTCAAAAGTATTTGGTTAAATCTTTGAGCGAAAAACTTCAATTGATGGGTATCGTTCCGGCTCAGTTAAATGAAAATAATATTTCTAAATCTATAAGTTTCAGATCTCCCATTGCTGGATATGTAACAAAGGTGAACGTTAATGCAGGTAAGTATGTGGCGCCTACCGATGTGCTTTTTGAAATCATGGACCCTTCCGATTTGCATGCGCGTTTGATTGTTTTTGAAAATGATGCAACGGCGATTAAAAAAGGAAACAAAGTAACCTTTTCAGTAAACAATAAGCCGCTCGAAAAGTACAAAGCAGAAGTCCATGTTGTCACCCCAAATATCGAAAATGAACGCACTACAGAAGTACACTGCGATATTATTCCATCCAATGCAGGGTTGATCCCAGGTACTTTTATCAATGCCGAAATTGAATTAAACAACCTGTCGGTACAAGCATTACCAAATGCAGCCGTTGTAAAATGGCAAAATAAACCATTCGTTTTTATTGAAAAGGATGCGTCTACTTATTTAATGGTTCCTGTTGTGCTAGGATTAGAAAGTAAAGGAATGGTAGAAGTAGTTTCAGGTATTTCGGCCTCAGACAAAGTAGTTATAGCGAACGCATATACGCTACTTATGAAACTTAAAAATAGTAGCGAAGAATAAATAAGTTATCTATACTTGATAAAATAAGGTTCTGTTTTTTTACCAATCCAAATAAATAAGATGGAGAGTACAAAAAACAGTCCGGCTATCATAAAACTATTTACCAATACTTTTTGAAGGCCAATGATGTCGACATTAACAAATGGGTAGGGATATTTATGCGTAAAAAAGCCTCTTGCTAAAATATAAATTAAATAAAAGCTAGGGTATTGAAGCCAGTAATAGGTGTCCTGGATTTTTAAATTCGCTTTTGGTATTTGTACTAACCAGTAAATAAAAAAACCTAATGGTATTACTACGTGCATGATTTCATTGGTAATAATAGCAATGCCTGTTGGATGATAAATGCGTCTTAATACCAAATTAAAAATAAGTCCAACAACACTTATATATACTGTAATGGCAGTAATTGTTGTTGCCTTATGCATAAATGCCCCAAATTTTGTTTTGCTCAAAAGAGCGGTAACAAAAAAGTAAAGCCCAACAAGTGCATTGGTTAATATGGTAAAGTAGCTTATGTATTGTATGAGTTCAGATACGATCTCTGATTTATGTTTGACTAAATCAACACTTAACTGAAGGGCAATGGTAGCAAAGCATAAGCAACTTGCTGCAAAAAGAAGCCAGTGTTTTTGAAGGCTTTTTAGAGGGAGACTGCTAAGCATTTTTTACAACATTAGTAAAATCTACCTGATCTTGTACATTGTAAAAACCTGCAATCTTTTGTATCACTGCTTCTACAACAGCGTCAGGACAACTAGCGCCACTGGTGATGAGTATTTTAATTTCTGATTGCTCAGGTAAGTAATTATTGAGCGTTTGGAGTTCTTTGGTATTCCAGTTTCTATGTTCGATGCTGTTTTTAGAAATTAGTCTGTCCGGCCCATCAATAAAATAGGTAGGTAGTTTTTGTTCGCAAAGTTCTACAAGGTGCGAAGAGTTGCTACTATTGTACCCGCCAATAACAATCCCTAGATCTGCTTGTGTGTCAAGCATTCCTTTTACAGCTGTTTGATTATCACTGGTTGCATAACAGAGGGTGTCTCTTGTGTCTGCAAAACGGGTAGCGATATTGTCGTCGGTTAATTGAAAATGACGCTTGATGGTTTCTTTTAAATATTCTGAGATAGCCTGTGTGTCAGATGCTAGTTGTGTTGTTTGATTTACAACGCCAATTTTTAATAAATCCTTGTTGATGTCAAAATTGGGAGAGTATCGGCCTTCAAATTCTTTGTAAAATACTTCTGCTTCTTTTTCTCCAGTAATATATTTTGCAAGTGCAATCGTCTCTTCCATATCATTTACAACTACCGTTGGTGTGTGGTAGGATGCATGGGAAAAAGTGGCTCTGGTTTCTTCATGTTTAGGTTTGCCATGAACAATAATGCTATAGCCCTTTTGAGCGATCTGTTCGCTTCTATTCCAAACCTTTTCAACAAATGGACAAGTGGTATTGTATTTTTCTGTTGCAATCCCTTTTGCTGCAAGCGTGGCTTCCATGTCTAGTGTAGTGCCAAATGCGGGAATAATAACAATATCTTCATTTGAAAGTGTATCGAGTGGAATTAATGTTTTGCCATTTGTGTCTTGTAGAAATTTGACACCTCTTGCAAGTAAATCTTCATTTACTTGTGGGTTATGAATCATTTCACTGAGTAAGAAAATTCTTTTACCTGGGTTTTCGTCGATAGTTCTAAAAGCAATTTCAATGGCATTTTCTACGCCATAGCAAAATCCAAAATGTCTTGCTAAATAAATATGAATATTCCCAAGCTTTAATAAAGTTGGGGTAAAATCTTTTTTAAGCTTATCCTCGTCTTTACGGTACTGTTTAATAGCGCTTATAAGACTGCTTCTATAGCCAGTTGGAACGTTAAACTGCTTCATAATGCAAAGATAGGGGCATCTGTTAACCTGAAATAACAATCTGGGGGTAAACTTAGGCCGCTGAGTGTTACCTTTGCGCCATGCATTATGTATCTGTAGAGGGGCTCACAAAAAGTTACGGGATTAACCCGCTTTTCAATAATATATCCTTTAATATCAATGAAGGAGATAAAATAGCCTTAATTGCCCGTAATGGGGTGGGAAAGTCTACGCTTTTAAAAATATTGGCTGGGCAAGAAACGCCAGATAGTGGAAAGTTTTGGATTAATAAAGAAGTGACAGTTGCCTTATTTGAGCAGGATCCCATTTTTGACGAAGACAAAACCATTGTAGAAAATATATTCAAAGCCAATCATCCTATTATTAAAGCCATTCAAAAATATGAATTGGCTATGGAGGCCGAAGACGGTATGCTTATTTCAGACAGCATCATGGAAATGGATGATTTGGGAGCTTGGGATTTTGAGGCTAAGGTCAAGCAAATTTTAGGCAAATTAAATATCCATCATCTTCAAAAAAAGGTAAACGAATTAAGTGGGGGGCAACGTAAAAGAGTAGCGCTTGCAAAAACGCTTATCGATATTGGCTTTGAGCATCAGCATACCCTTCTTATGATGGATGAACCTACCAATCACCTCGACGTAGAAATGATTGAGTGGTTAGAACATTACCTAAATGGCGAAAATATTACGCTACTTCTTGTAACACACGATCGTTATTTTTTAGACGCTGTATGTGATGAAATATGGGAGCTCGAAAGAGAAAATATGTATGTATACAAAGGCGACTATGAATCATACATGGAAAAAAAGGCCGCGCGTATAGAAAGTGAGCAGGCTAGTATTGACAAGGCTAGAAACCAATACCGCAAAGAGTTAGAGTGGATGCGTAAACAACCCAAAGCGCGAACCACTAAAAGTAAGAGTAGGCAAGATAACTTTTATGAGGTTGAAGCCAGGGCCAAGCAAAAAATTGAAGATGCGCAGTTACAGTTAGAAGCTAAAATGAGTAGGCTGGGTGGCAAAATTGTAGAATTAAAAAAAGTAAATAAATCATACGGTGACCTTGAAATTTTAAAAGGCTTTGACTATACTTTTTCTAAAGGGGAAAGGGTAGGTGTGGTAGGTAAAAATGGTATTGGCAAGTCTACCTTCTTAAATATTATTCAGGAACTTGAAACGCCAACAAGTGGCAAGGTAAATGTGGGTGACACGGTTGTGTTTGGTAATTTTTCTCAAACAGGCCTAGACGTTAAGCAAGATTTTAGGGTGATAGAATATGTAAAATCTTTTGCAGAAAGTTTTCCTTTGGCAAAAGGCGGAAGCATCAGTGCCGCTCAGTTTTTAGAGTTGTTTTTATTTCCCCCCGATAAGCAGTATACTTATTTGTCATCCTTAAGTGGAGGCGAAAAAAAGAGACTTCACTTATTAACCATCTTATTTAGGAATCCTAATTTTTTAATTCTAGATGAGCCAACCAACGACCTTGACTTACCTACGCTTGCAGTGCTTGAAAGCTTTTTAACAGAGTACCAAGGTTGTGTTATGATTGTATCGCACGACCGTTACTTTATGGATAGGCTCGTCGATCACTTATTTGTGTTTGAAGGCGGTGGTTTTGTGAGAGACTTTCCAGGAAACTATACCCAATACCGTATTTGGCTTAAAGAACAAGAAACGGCAAAAGCAAATGGAGTAAATAGCCCTACAAAAGCGGCTATTATTGAGCCTACAGCCCCAGTGGCTCCTGCTCCTCCAAAAAAGAAAATGACTTTTAAAGAAAAGCATGAGTTTGAAAAGCTAGAAAAAGAAATGCCTGCCCTCGAAAAAGAAAAAGAAAAATTAACTGCTGCACTCAGTGATGAAACGCTGAATTACGACCAAATAACAGCACTTGCAGATTCTCTTACAAAAGTTACACAGACTTTGGAAGAAATGGAACTACGCTGGTTGGAACTGAGTGAGATGGCAGACTAGAACTTGTCGCAGTATTCATTTGCTGATAAATATGTACAAGGGTTTCTATGGCATTCTTTCCGGTTTCACCCATGTCTTTGCTAAAATCATTGACGTATAAATCAATGTGTTGGCGCATGACTGTTTCGCTCATTTCTTGAGCGTGACAACTTACATATTCACTTATAATAGGATAGTTCTCAAAAGCATAAGCTACACTTTTAGCAATCAGTTGGTCTACTTGTTGCATGATGGATTTAGAAATCCGGTTGCTAGCCACAATGCCGCCTAAGGCTATTGGACTTTTCGTTTTTGTTTCCCACTCAGCACCTAAATCTGTTATTTTATGAAGGCCTTTTTGTGCATAGGTAAATCTGTTTTCGTGAATAATTACGCCTGCGTCGACCTCACCAGATAAAACAGCAGCTTCTATTTCATTAAACACATAAAAGGAAATGTTTTTAGCATGCGGGTAGCAGTATGAAAATAATAAGTAGGCGGTTGTGTTTTTGCCAGGAATGGCTATGCGCAAATCGTTTACTTGATTTTCGGTAATTGTGTTATTCTTGCTAATTAATAGTGGGCCAACACCGTTGCCCATAGCGCCGCCACTGCTAAGTAATGTATGAGAATGTAATAAAAGTGGAAGTACGCCATAACTGATTTTTGAAAAATCTAACCTGTTTTCTAGTGCAAAATTATTAAGGGTTTGCACGTCTTCTAGGTGTACGTCAAATTCTAAACCCTCTGTATCAATTTTTTTGTTAACGAGGGCGTCAAAAATAAAAGTATCGTTGGGGCAGGGAGAAAAACCAAGGCTTAACTTCATGATACTATTTTTTTAAGCCATTTTCTAATGTGGCTAAATAAGTAAGCACATACGCTTCTAGTTGCTCAATAGATTCCTTTAGTTTCCATTTTGCTTTATTTCTTTCTCCAACATAATTAGATACAGCCCTTATTTGAATAAAAGGCGTTTTGGTAAGGCCGCCAACATAATGAAGCGCAGCACCCTCCATACTTTCTAAAACCGGGTTATGTGTAGCAATAATTTCTTTGATTCGTTTTGGTGAAGTAGAAATTTCATTAATGGTAACCGCAGTTGCCGTATTTGATTTTAAAAGATTAAATGTTTTAATGTTGGGGTTTATTAATTTTCTTTTTTTAAAGGGCGCTTCATTGTCTTTTAGCAATTGGCTTTCAAATAAATCTTTAAAAACCCCTTTTTTTCGAACTCCTAAGTCTGCAATGAATTCTGAATTAACCAACCAAACTTTTCCAAGCGGCTCCGTTTTAATATAGCTTCCCGCAATCCCCATTTGTATGATTAAATCGGGTTGGAGCGCAGCAGCGAGTTGGGTAAGTTTAACCCCTGATGATAGCATGCCTATGCCGGTGGCGTGAAAGCTGATTTTTAGTTTACTTTTTTTAAAAAGTTGGCTTGCTTTTTTAGCACAACCGGCCATTTCTAAGTCGGTGGCAGCTGTTATAATTACCCGCATAGATTACAAAAATACTCTGATTCTGCCTACCTTTGCCAAAATATTGGTCAGATGGTTTATTTAACAAGACAAGAGCATTTTAACGCAGCCCATAAATTATACAATCCAAATTGGACAAATGAGCAAAACAATGCTGTATTTGGCGTTTGTGCCAACGAAAATTGGCATGGACACAATTATGATTTGTATGTAACTGTAAAGGGGAATCCGGATCCAGAAACGGGCTTTGTCTATGATGTTAAAAAGCTAAGCCAACTCATTAAAAGCCAGGTTATAGACAAGCTAGACCATAAAAATCTCAACTTAGATGTTGATTTTATGGCAGGTAAACTATGTAGTACCGAAAACCTTGCCATTGCCATTTGGGAGCAATTAGCCCCTCATTTACCTGGTGCTGTAGAGCTTTTTTGCATAAAACTCTATGAAACACCCCGCATATACGTCGAATATTTTGGAAAATAGACGTTGTTTAATTTTTTTTAGCTTCTTTTAAACAAAATTACTTGAGTCTTGTTATTATCTTTGACGTCAGGTTCTTTTGTTAATCCAGAACACAAAAGGCAGGCCACTTGATCAGCACACTTCTGAAACAGTGCCTAGCCATTAACAAAATACTTACTTGATTTAATCTTTTTTATGTGGGTGTAAGTGTACGCCCTAAAAATTTGATCCCAAAGCTTTGGCAATGGATAAACATAAAGTATCTGTTTTTAGGAAAGAGCATTTTAATGCTGCACATCGATTGCATAATAGTGCCTGGTCTTTTGAAAAAAATCAGGAGGTATTTGGTTTATGCAATAACCCCAATTTTCATGGTCACAACTATGAATTGATTGTGCAGGTTACAGGTTATCCTGATCCAGAAACGGGTTATGTCATTGACACCAAAAAACTAAGTGATCTCATTAAACTAGAAGTGCTCGCTAGGTTTGATCATAAAAATTTAAACCTCGATACCACTTTTTTTGCAACACTTAATCCTACCGCCGAAAACATTGCGGTTGTGATTTACGAACTCCTAAGAACAAAAATCAATTCAACATTAGATTTAAAAATCAGATTATATGAAACAGAACGAAACTTTGTCGAATATCCATCTTAAAGATGGCAAGATCATTCTTACCGACGAAGAAATTGACGCGGTAGGTGATAATCATATTAGCACTTCTGTAGAAACGCCAATGCGTGCAGGTGCTTTTGATCAAACTGAAGATGAAAAGATTGCTGCCATTCAAGAAAAGTTTGCAGAGATCATGGATATATTAGGCCTAGACTTAACAGACGACAGTTTAAAAGGCACGCCAAAACGTGTTGCAAAAATGTACGTGAAAGAAATTTTCAATGGCTTAAATCCAGCCAACAAGCCACAAATGGCACTCTTTGAAAACAAATACAAGTACAATGAAATGCTTGTAGAAAAAAACATTTCATTTTACAGTAATTGTGAGCATCACTTTGTGCCAATTATGGGTAAAGCGCATGTTGCTTATATTAGTAGTGGTAAAGTGGTAGGCTTGAGTAAATTAAATCGCCTTGTAGATTATTTTGCAAAACGTCCTCAAGTGCAAGAGCGTTTAACCATGCAAATTGCCAAAGAATTACAACAAGATTTAGGAACAGACGATGTTGCTGTTTTAATAGATGCCAAACATTTATGTGTAGCGAGTAGGGGCGTAGAGGATGATACATCATCAACCGTTACAGCATTTTATGGCGGCAAGTTTAAAGATGAAAAAGTAAAAGACGAATTTTTACGTTATTTAGGATTGAATACACAGTTTTAAGAACACGGTAATTTTTTTAAACCTCGACATCAAAAGTGTCGAGGTTTTTTATTTACTTTGACTTCTAAATAATCAATTATGAGTAAGCACGCATTTGTATTTCCAGGACAGGGGTCTCAATTTGTAGGAATGGGAAAGTCTTTGTATGAATCAAATGCTGTTGCTAAAGAATTATTTGATAGGGCCAATGCTATTTTAGGCTTTGATATTAGTGAAGTGATGTTTAATGGTACCGATGAAGCGCTAAAGCAAACGAATGTAACACAGCCTGCTGTTTTTTTACATTCCGTTATTGCCTATAAAACACTAGAGCATGGTACGCCTGATATGGTTGCTGGGCACTCTTTGGGCGAATTTTCGGCACTAGTGGCTAATGGTGTTTTAGCATTTGAAGATGCATTAAAACTAGTTAGTATTAGGGCAGCTGCTATGCAAAAAGCATGTGAGTTAGTGCCTTCAACAATGGCTGCTGTGTTAGCGCTTGCAGATGATACTGTTGCTGCTATTTGCGCTGAAGTAATGGCAGAAACAAATGAAGTAGTTGTTGCAGCAAATTATAACTGTCCGGGTCAACTAGTGATTAGTGGATCTGTAAAAGGGATTGAAATAGCATGTGAACGCATGAAAGCAGCTGGTGCAAAACGCGCACTTGTACTACCGGTAGGCGGCGCATTTCATAGTCCATTAATGGCGCCTGCTCGTGAAGAATTAGCAGCAGCGATTGAAGCAACAAACTTTGCAAATCCAACTTGTCCTGTATATCAAAACGTAGTAGCTGCTGCAGTTACAGACCCTGCTGCTATCAAACAAAATTTGATCAATCAATTAACGGGTGCAGTAAAATGGACACAAACAGTTGAGCAAATGGTGGCAGATGGTGCAACGCATTTTACAGAAGTTGGTCCGGGTAAAGTGTTACAAGGTTTAGTGCAAAAAGTATACAAAGAAGCGGTTGTTGCTGGCTTAAGTTAATTAGACGTCTAATATCCCATTGATCCATTCAGGATCAAGATTTGCTTTGTATTTTTTATAGAAGTTAATAGCAGGTTCGTTCCATTCAAGTACTTGCCATACCATTCTAGAAAAGCCTTTATCTTTTGTTTCTTGTACTATTTGGTCAAACAATAATTTGCCAATTCCGTTGCCGCGCATTTTTTCAGTTACTATAAAATCTTCTAGATAGAGGCACTGTCCTTTCCAGGTACTGTATCTTATATAGTATAGAGCAAAACCAACAATTGTGTTGTCGACCTCTGCAACAAAAGCCCACCATACAGGATTTTTACCAAATCCACTTTGTTCAAAATGTGAAAGCGTAACGGTAACTTCTTCGGGTGCTTTTTCATAAACAGCTAATTCTTGAATAAGCCCAAGCATGCTTGGACAGTCTTCTATAGTTGCGCGTCTTATCGTTGTTTGCATGTGTCTATTGCTTAAATAAATTAGCCAAGCGCTTGTGTTAAATCGGCAATGAGGTCTTCTATATTTTCTATACCCACACTCATTCTAATAAGACCGTCTGTAATGCCGTACTGTGCTCTTTCCTCGGCACTTAAACCGTAATGGCTCATACTTGCTGGGTGTGAAACCAGTGTGTCTACTGTGCCTAAAGAAATGGCACGAACGCAAACTTGTAAAGCATCAATAAATTTTTTACCTGCTTCGATTCCACCCTTTAATTCAAAACTCATAACGGCCCCCGGATGCTTCATTTGCTTTTTAGCAACCGCGTAATCTGGGTGAGCGGTAAGTCCTGTATAATTTACTTTTAAAATAGCGGGATGCTTTTCTAAAAATGCTGCTATCGTTTGCGCGTTGCTGCAATGCCTTTCCATGCGGAGTTCCAGCGTTTTCATGCCCTGGCCTAATAAAAAAGCGTCAAATGGATTGGTGTTTCCGCCAAGCAGCACATGCCATTTCCAAACAGTGGTATTCATTTTTTCTACGTTGCTTCCAAGAAGTACGCCACCAATGGCAGAGCCATGACCGTTTAAAAATTTAGTGGTAGAATGAAAAACATAATCTACGCCATATTTAAAAGGTTGTTGTAAATAAGGGCTTGCAAATGTATTATCTACACTTACTAAAGCATTGTATTTTTTTGCTATCGAAGTAACAGCTTCAATGTCTACGCACTGAATGGTAGGATTGGCAGGTGTTTCAATATGCACTAATTTAATATGGCTATTTGTAGCAAGTGTATTTTCTACAGCTGCCGTATCGCGCATGTCAACAATGATAACTGTTACACCCATTGCGCCAACTACTTTGTGCAATAGTTCGTGTGTGCCACCATACAATGAGTAATGTGAAAGTACAGCATCACCCGTTTTTAATTCGCTCATAAAAAGCGTTGTCATGGCAGCCTGTCCGCTCGAATGTAAAAGTGCACGCAACTCAAGAGGTGCACCATTTTTATCTTTTAGTCCAAAAGATTCTAATGCTTCTATTGTTTTTTCTGCAGCAGTAAATGTAGGGTTTCCCCAACGGCTATACACCCTTGTTTTATCTTTGCTCGCAAAGCGGTTCATGCCTTCTTCGGTACTATCAAAAGTAAAAGTGGAAGTAGCAAAAATGGGTGTTAAGTGTGCATCCTCTGCATTTTTATGACCTGCTGCATGCAGCGCCACTGAACTAATACCCGTCAACGGAACTTTATTTTTCATAGAATATTATTTTGAATCGTAACCCCAGGTTAAAAGTGTTGCGCCCCATGTAAATCCACCTCCAAAAGCGGCTAGAACAATGTTGTCGCCTTTTTTTAATTGTGATTCCCAATCCCATAAGCAAAGTGGTAATGTGGCAGCTGTGGTATTGCCATATTTCTGAATATTGATCATTACTTTTTCTTTGTCGAGACCCATTCTATTTGCAGTTGCATCTATAATTCGCAGGTTTGCTTGGTGTGGAACGAGCCACGCAATATCATCACCCGTTAGTTGATTGCGTTCCAGTAATTCGGCACTTACATCGGCCATACCTTTTACAGCAAATTTAAAAACCGCTTGTCCTTCTTGGTATGCAAAATGTTCTTTGTTTAAAACAGTTTCTACAGAAGCTGGCTTTAATGATCCGCCCGCTTTCATGTGTAAATAATGTCTACCGCTACCATCACTTTTTAAAATACTATCTTTTATACCAATGGTTTCATCTTCTGTTGCTTCTAATAAAACAGCGCCAGCTCCATCTCCAAAAATGATACAAGTAGCTCTGTCTGTATAATCAACAATGGCACTCATTTTATCTACCCCTACAACAACTACTTTTTTGAAACGACCACTTTCTATGTACATCGCACCTGTGCTAAGTGCAAATAAAAACCCGCTACATGCTGCACTCATATCGTAACCCCAAGCGTTTGTTGCTCCAATTTTGTCGCAAATGATATTTGCGGTTGCTGGAAACACCATATCGGGGGTAACAGTGGCACAAATAAGACAGTCTATTTCGGTAGGATCTATATTTCTTTTTCTTAATATTTCTTGAACCGCAGGAGTCGCCATATCGGAACTTCCTTTGCCTTCTCCTTTTAGAATTCTTCTTTCTTCAATGCCGGTTCTTGTGCGAATCCATTCGTCATTGGTTTCTACCATTTTTTCGAGGTCAAAATTGGTTAATTTGTCTTCAGGAACATAGCCTCCCACGGCAGTAATTGTTGCTCTAAGCATTGGCATATTGGATTTTGTTAAAATCTTATAATTTTTCGCGTAAAGATAGGCCCAATTGTATCGTTTTTTACGCCTATTTTTACAGTTCTATTATGATCGCATTTGTAAGAGGAAAATACGCAATTAAGACACCCGCTAGAGTAGTGGTAGACGTTAATGGGGTAGGTTACGACCTCCAAATTAGCCTTAACACCTATTCTGCTATTGGAACTGCCGCCGAAGGGCAATTGTATACCTATTTGCATATTACAGAAAATGCACAAACCTTATTTGGCTTTGCCGATGTGGCCGAAAAAGAGCTTTTTTTACAACTGATAAGCGTTTCGGGGGTTGGTGCTTCTACCGCCAGAATGATGCTTTCAGGCCTTCGCCCAGATGAAATAACTAGGGCAATTGTGCAGGGGAATACCAAGCAATTAGAGGCTATTAAGGGGATTGGCAAAAAATCAGCCGAGCGTTTGGTGCTCGAATTACGAGATAAATTAGGAAAACAGCATCAGGATGCCCCTTTTGGAGGTGGTTTTGTATCTTCGCCAGATAGCGATGCCGTTCAGGCGTTGGTTGCCCTAGGAATAGGAAAGCCATTAGCAGAACAGGCCGTTAAAAAAACATTGTTAGCGGTGGGAGCCGATGCCCCGCTTGAAGATGTTATTAAAACCGCTTTAAAAAACTTATAGTCTATCGATCAAACTTCTACTTTACTAATTTTATTTTTTTGAATCGGCTTCGTCATTTTTTTATTGGCCTTACTTTGTTGTCTAGCATTTTGCTTCTGTGGATGCAATCTGCCCATGCACAAACAAAACCTGGTCTTCGATTTCCTATTAAAGATCGAAGGGCTTCTGCTATAGAAGCGCCAAGTAAAAATCCGTACGATATTAGGGATACAACACTTATTAAAAAATCGGTTGTTTTTGATCCAATTACTAGACAGTATAAAGTGGTTGAAACCATCAATGGTAAATTATACCGCACGCCAAGTTTTATAGATTTTGATACCTATGTAAAATTGCAGGCTAAACAAGACGAGGCCGAATACTTTAAAAAAAGAGCAGATGCCTTAACGGCGATCAATAAAAAAGTAGCACGTCCACCGATGCAGGTGTACGATAAATTATTTGACCGAATTTTTGGTGTGAGTGATGTGTTAGGTGGAGCAGGCGGACAGCTCAAACAACTTACAGACCAGGCAAAGCAAATAGGTGAAAGCGTAGGCAAATTAAAAGAGCAGCTTCAAAATACCGCCGAAGATGTGGCTGCTAATAAATTTAAAGTGGACATAAAGCCTACCGGTGATGTAAGTATTATGGCTGGTTACCAGGGTCAAAATATTGAGAACCCAACGCTTCCGGAACGAGCCAGAAAAAATGGTGGCTTTGACTTTGACATGAATACCAATTTGAGTGTGAACGCAAATATTGGTGACAAATTAAAATTCCCTATCAATTATAATACTTTATCCAACTTAAATTTTGACAATCAAATTAAGCTCGATTATAAAGGAATGGATGATGAGCTTTTAAAAAGCATTGAAGCCGGAAATATTTCATTTCAATCGAGAGGAACTTTAATTCCATCGGCACAAAATTTATTTGGTATAAAAACGCAGTTGCAATTTGGAAAACTTTTTGTTACGGCTGCACTTGCCAATCAAAAATCATCTAGACAATCGGTGGCACTACAAGGTGGCGCGTCTATGCAAACTTTTGAAAAAAAGTTACATGATTACGAAGAAAACAGGCACTTTTTATTAGGACAATATTTTAAAAACAATTACAACAAGGCGATGAAAAATTTGCCAGTTGTGAATACGCAAGTTCAAATTCAACGTATTGAAGTATGGGTCACCAATAGAACAGGTGCCACTACAGAAGCTAGGGATATTGTGGGCTTTATGGATTTAGGGGAACCGCAGCCTTACAATACCGGTGCGATTGCTTCTACAGCAGGCGGGTCACTTCCATTTAATGGCGCCAATAATTTATACAATGGATTAATTGGAAACCCTAGCAGCAGAAATCCAGCTGTCATTAATAGCTTATTATTATCTAAGGGGTTAAGGCCAGTGGATGATTATGAAAAAACATTTGCTCGTAAATTAAATCCTACCGAGTATACTTTTAATCCGCAGGTAGGATTTTTATCTATCAATACACAAATGCAATCGGACGAAGTGTTAGCGGTTGCGTTTCAATATACCTACAATGGTCGTGTGTATCAAGTGGGTGAGTTTTCGCAGGATGTTGCACTCGATTCTAGTAAGGGCGTTCAAAAAGTTTTATTCTTAAAATTATTAAAAGCCACATCGCAACGTATCCAACTTCCAATATGGGGTTGGATGATGAAAAACGTTTACTCACTAGATGTTTTTGGTGGCATACAACGAGAAGATTTTAAACTCAACATTTTATATGAAGAGCCAAGCGGTGGACTCAAAAGATATTTACCTGAAACATCAAAAGCAGCCGAAGGATTTCCTTTACTTAAAATATTAAACTTAGATAGGCTTAACAATCGAAACGATCCGCAGCCCGATGGAGTATTTGACTATGTAGATGGATTTACGGTGCTTCAGCAATCCGGAAAAATTATATTTCCGGTATTAGAACCCTTTGGTAAAGATTTGGACACCCTTGCATTTGCTGGTATGTCAACAGCCATTAAAAAGAAATACGTTTATTATCAGTTGTACGATTCTATTAAGGCCATTGCAGAAACCTATGCCAACTTAAACCGTTTTGTAATGCAAGGGCAAGTAAAAAGTGGTGGCGGTGGTTCAGAAATTCAACTCAACACATTTAATATACCACAGGGTTCTGTGCGCGTTACAGCGGGTGGTCAGCAACTAAGAGAAGGACTTGATTTTAGCGTCGATTATAATTTGGGAAGTATTAAAATATTAAACGCTGCTATATTAAGTTCCAACGTTCCCGTAAGTGTTTCATTCGAAAATAATACAGGGTTTGGCATGCAAACAAGAGGGTTTAGTGGGCTTCGTTTGGATTATATGGCCAATAAAAAATTTAGTGTAAGTGCAACATCTGTAAGGCTTGGTGAGCGTCCGTTTTTTACTAAAATGAATTATGGCGATGATCCTATACGTAACACCATGTATGGGTTAGACTTTAGCTATAAATCGGAACTGCCTTCTGTTACTAGACTTTTAAATAGGCTTCCATTTTATTCGACCAAAACAATGTCTAGTATTAATGCATATGGTGAAGGTGCCTTTTTAAAGCCCGGGCATCCGCCTCAAATTGGTTCTGGTGATCAAGGCCTTATTTTTATTGATGACTTTGAAGGAACAAGAACCAATATTGATTTAAGGTTTCCTTTTGTAGCATGGACGCTAGCATCAACGCCGCAGGGTAATAATAAATTTCCTGAAGCTGTATTAACAGATTCTATTGATTACAATTTTAATCGTGCAAAACTAGCATGGTATAATATTGAGCCAAATTTGCAAGATAAAAACAGTAGCAATAATCCGCTCCGAAAAAATCTAGCCGACTTAAGTGACCCAAGGGTACGCCAAGTATTTACCAACGAATTATTTCCGCAACGCACTACCAATATTACAGATGTGCAAACGGCAACCTTTGACCTTGCTTATTATCCTTTAGAAAAAGGTCCATATAATTATGAATCCCGCACTACACAAATAGGAGCAGACGGTAAATTTAAAACACCAGCTGCAAAGTGGGGTGGCATTATGCGTGCGATTGATCAAACAGATTTTGAAACGGGCAATATCGAGTATTTCGAAATTTGGATGCAAGATCCATTTATCACAAATCCAAATAGCAGAGGGGGTAAAATATTACTGAACCTTGGAAATATTAGTGAGGATGTTTTAAAAGACGGAAAACGTTTTTACGAAAACGGCATGAACACGCCCAAAGTTCCTGCGCAGGTAGATAGTAGCAACACTTGGGGTAAAACACCTGTAAACCCCATACAAATAACACAGGCATTTAGCAATGACCCTGCAGATAGACCCTACCAAGACGTTGGCTTTGACGGTATAGATGACAACGCAGAAAAAATTAAAAAAGGGTATGTGCTTCAAAAGCTGGCAAATAATTTTGGTACATCTTCTCTCATTTACCAAAAGGCCCTTATTGATCCTGCGAGCGATAATTACAAATGGTACCGTGATAATAGTTTTGACGCGGCTGGTACGGGTATCTTAGGAAGGTATAAAAACCATAACAATCCGCAGGGCAATTCGCCTATTGCATCAACTGGGGCTTTTACGCCTGCAGCAACGCTATACCCAGATAATGAAGATTTAAATAGAGACAATACGTTAAATGAAACTGAATCGTATTACGAATATGAAGTTTCTTTAAAGCCAGGCATGGCCGTTGGTGTTACGCCATATATTACAGATAAAAGAACACTGTCTGTAAATGCAGCGGACGGTACTGTAAAAACAGAGAACTGGTATTTATTTAGAATTCCAATTAGAGGCTATACTAGAAAAGTGGGTAATATGTCTGATTTTAAATCCATTCGTTTTGCACGTTTGTATTTAACGGATTTTGAAGATTCGGTAGTAGTGCGTATGGCAAGAATGGACCTTGTGCGTAACCAGTGGCGTCAATTTAATTTTAAATTAGACACAACGGGTTCTTATCAACCTATTCCTGTAAATAGTGGTGTAACTTTTAATACACTCGCTGTTAATTTAGAAGAAAATAGCAGCCGTCAACCGGTTAACTATTTAATGCCTCCAGGTGTTGAGCGTGTTCAGTTATTAAGCAACAATGGCGTTAACTTAAAGCAAAATGAACAGGCTATGAGTATGCAAATCAGAGATCTTACTTCTGGTGATGCACGTGCCGTATTTAAAACATTGCCTTTTGATTTAAGACAATTTGGTAAGCTCTCTATGTATTTACATGCCGAGTCTGTACCTGGATTACGTCCTGTATTAGATGATGAATTATATGCTGTGGTAAGAATTGGTCAAGATTTTTTAAACAACTATTACGAGGTAAAAATTCCACTCAAAATAACCAAGCCTGGAAATTATGCAAAAGGGCAGGAGGATAAAATATGGCCTGAGCTTAACAACCTTGATATGTCCCTTCGTACTTTAATTGATTTAAAACAAAGGCGAAACAGCAAAGGCTTATCTGTTACCAATATTTATAGAGAAATTATTGGCAATAAAATAATTTCTGTTCATGGCAATCCAAACTTGGGGGAAGTGCGTGGTATTTTACTTGGTGTAGAAAACAAATATTTACCAGATGGTCCTGTATTAAGTGCAGAGGTTTGGGCCAATGAGCTTCGTTTATCGGAAATGGATGAGCAGGGCGGATGGTCGGCTCTTGGAAGGGTAGATATGGTTTTAGCAGATTTAGGTACTTTATCCATTTCTGCGAACACACATACTGCAGGATTTGGAACCATTGAGCAACGCGTGAATGAAAGATCCAAAGAAAATATGATGCAATTTGATATTGCAACAAATATTGAAGCTGGTAAACTTCTACCTAAAAAAGCAAATATTTCATTACCTGTTTATGCAAGTATCAATAGAACAGTTTATACGCCGGCTTTTGATCCTTACGACAAAGACATACGTTTTAAAGACCAGTTAAGTAGAGCGTCCGCTGACAAGAGAGATTCTATGAAGCAGGCAGCGATGGATCAAACGACTATTCAAACCATCAATTTCACAAATGTAAAAGTGCTGCCTGGAGATAAAACAACCATGCTAAGCTTAAGTAATTTTGATTTGAATTATTCCTTTACACAAACAGCCCAAAGCAGTCCTATTGTTCAGGAAAATAAAGTAACTAAACAGCGAGGTGGGCTAGGATACACTTATAATGCACAGCCTAAATTCATGTATCCGTTTAAAACGATTATTAAAACCAATACACCTTGGCTCTCGCTGGTAAAAGATTTTAATGTAAACCTAAAGCCAAGCTATGTAAGTTTTAGAGCTGACGTGCAAAGGCAGTTTGGTGAGTTTGTACCGCGTATTGTAAATACCATGGACAGTAAAGTAGATAGAGTAGATACGACCTACGATAAATATTTTACGTTTGATCGTTTTTATAACTTGCGCTGGGATTTATCAAATGCAGTGAACCTCGATTTTTCTGCTACCAACAATGCCCGCATAGATGAGCCTTTTGGCCGAATAGACACTAGAGCAAAAAGAGATACCCTACAACAAAACTTTTTAAGAGGGGGACGAAATACGTTGTATCAACAAAAAGCTTCTGTTTCTTATACCTTACCACTTAATAAATTACCAATTACAGATTGGATTACGGCAAGGTATACCTATGGCACTAGTTATAACTGGATCGGTGCTAGCAGGCTTGCCTATGAACTAGGTAATACCATCGAAAATTCGCAAGAAAATAATTTGAGTGTGCCATTTAATTTTGCATCCCTATATGCAAAATCTAAATTTTTACGCGCACTCGATAATATACCTCCTCCAAAAATGAAGGGGAATAAAATAAGCAGTAAAGCAACGCCTGAGCAATTACTTGGCACCGTATTACTTAGCAAAAAAGAAACATTACAAGGACTCGTTGGTGATAAAAGAAAAGTGGCGCTCAAAAAGTGGAAGACCTTAAAAAAAGATCAGCGTATTGCAGCAAAAATGCTCAAGGCCAATGAAATGCCCGAACTTAATGGTACTACTAGGTTTGCGGGTAAATTAATTACAATGGTAAAAAACTTATCTGTCAATTATGCTGCCAACTACCGTAGTAGGGTGCCTGGTTTTACAGATAGTACGCAGTTTTTGGGTCAAAACTTTAATTCTTTAGCACCAGGGTTAGATTATGCTTTTGGTAAACAACCCGATACTACATGGCTCAATCAAAAAGCGGCTAAAGGGTTGTTGTCGCGCGATTCTGGCTTTAACTTTTTGTATAGACAAAGTTTTGAGCAGCGTTTAAATATAACAGCCCAATTGGAGCCAATTCGTGAGTTATTGATTGACGTAAACTTAGAAAAAACATTTACCAAAGATTATTCTGAATTATACAAAGACACATTGGGTGCTGGTAGGATGGAACATTTAAATCCATTAGCAACGGGTGGATTTAGCGTATCGTATATTTCATTTAAAACTCTTTTTGAAGGGTATACGCCCAACGAAATTTCTAGCACGTTTAAAACATTCCAAGACAACCGTTTAATAGTTTCTAAACGTGTTGCAGCAGCTAATCCATATTGGCAATCGTTACCTGCTTCGCAAAAGTTTACACCAGATGGATATGCAAAAGGGTATGGTAGATATTCTCAAGATGTTTTAGTGCCAGCATTTTTAGCAGCCTATGCTGGAAAAGATCCGAGCACGGTAGCGCTTATTAAACAATCGAATGCAAAGGTTAGTACCAACCCATTTGGTGGTATTATTCCTAAACCCAATTGGAGAGTGACCTATACGGGCCTCACAAAAATTCCAGCACTAGCCGCTAAGTTTAATAACATTTCATTTTCGCATAGTTACAAGGGTAACTTAAGTATGAATAGTTTTAACAGTGCACTGTTGTATCAAGATCCATACCGCTTAGGAGGCCCGTCATTTATGGATACCGTGAGTGGTAATTTTGTGCCTTTCTTTTTGGTTCCCAATATTACCATGCAAGAAAGCTTTGAGCCTTTAATTGGCGTTGATTTTACCACCAATAAACAAATGTCTATGCACTTCGAATACCGTAAAGGTAGACAGCTTAGTTTAAGTTTGGTAGACTATCAATTGAGTGAATCTAGAAGTACCGAGTGGGTATTTGGCTTTAGTTTGCGTACACAGGGCCTGAACCTTCCATTTACCATTCCGGGTATGAAAAATGCTAAGCTAGTAAATGATCTTACTGTAAAAGTAGATTTATCCATGCGTGATGTGTCTAATAGCAATAGCAGACTTGATCAAACCAATGCATATGGTACAGGTGGCCAAAAAGAAATTACCATTCAACCTTCGGTAGATTATGTTTTAAATAGCAGGGTGAATCTTCAATTCTTCTTTGATCAACGCAGGGTGCAACCTTATATTTCAACATCAGCACCTTCTACAAGTACAAGGGCGGGTGTAAAAATAAGGGTGTCGTTAGCGCAGTAAAATAACGTCTAATTATTTTTAAAAGCCCACTTCCACATTTCTTTCCAGGTTACTTTTTTGCCGTACATTAAAATGCCGGTTCTGTAAATTTTTGCCGCAACCCAAGTGGTGCCTAAAAATCCAAGAACAAGTAATGCCATACTAGCAATTAATTGCACTATAGTTACGCCATCTGGAACCCCGTGTGCTACCCTAGCCATCATTACAATGGGTGATGTTAGTGGAAATAAACTTCCAAATATAGCGAGCGTACTATTAGGGTCATTAACTGCCTTGGTCATAATAACCATTGCAAATATGATAGGCATCATAATAGGAAGGAGTAAGCTTTGTGCATCTTGTGGATCTTCGTTTACAGCGCTACCAACTGCTGCAAAAAGTGCTGCATACATAAAGTAGCCACCTAAAAAGTAAAACACAAAACATCCGAGTATAAGAGTGAAATTAATTTCTGCTAAGCCAGCCATAATGCTTTGTAAAGCACCAGACTCTTTAGCTGCATTTACAGCGCCCATGGCACCTGGTTGAATAGGAGCTGATTGCATCTGTGCAGCAACGTCTGGGAATATAACAGGGATTAAAAATTGCAGGCCAAATACGAGCACAAACCAAATTATAAATTGGATTAAACCAACAGCGCCAATGCCAAATATTTTACCCAGCATTAACTCAAATGGCTTTACGCTACTTACGATTACCTCAGCAATACGGCTCACTTTTTCTTCCATCACGCCACGCATCACCATGGTGCCGTACACAAATAAAATGATATAAATTAAAAAGCCTGCAATCATACCTACTGCATAACTGATGCCTACTTTTGTTTCGTTGTCTTTTTTGCCATCATTGGTGGTAAAGCTAATGGCATTGCTCTCTAGCTTAGCGCTATCTAATTGTCCTTTTGATATGTTCAGTGCCAGTAATTTCTTTTCTTCTAATGCGTTGTTGATCCTGTCCTCTATTTTATCTCTGGTCATTAAGCCAAGTGCTTTGCTAGATCTAAAAGAGATTTGAGGTTCGCCACTTTGTAAATTGTAGTCATTTGGGATAAACAAATAAGCGTCGTATTCTTTTTCAATTAATTTTTTATTGAGTGCAGCAGTGTCTGCGTCTATAAAACTAAAAATAACTTCGGTGCTTTTTTTATCATCAATTTTTCCGTCGAATAATTTTGATTGGTCGCTAACGGCTACCTTAAAATTATCGGTGGTTTTAACCTGGAAATATATCATGAGGGCATAAAAGCCAAAAATTAAAATAGGAAGTCCGATGGTACTTAATAGAAAGGTTTTCTTTTGAACCCTTGTTTTAAATTCTCTACTTGCAACTAAAAATATCTTATTCATGGTGCGGTCTATTAATTGTTTTGAAAAGCTCTGGTAGTGGCTTTGCTGCCTTCTACTAAATGGA
>JACCDN010573639.1_pt1 | contig 31549 bp, 14 predicted proteins | sample 7441691 | NCBI WGS metagenome assembly JACCDN01 (sample SAMN15323439, study PRJNA562643) | freshwater metagenome | isolation source: river surface water | place: USA:Blue River Watershed | collected 2017-08-16
GTAAACCAGTCCCAGATAAATAAGGATTATCATCATAAAAATCAATATAACCCTTTGATTTATAATCATTTAATATAGAAGAGGAAAGGCTAACTGCATTTCTTGATTGAGCAGAAGATATGAAAGACTGAAATGAAAGAATAGTAAAAAATATAAGGGCAAATAAATTTCTACTATTTTTTGAAAAAACAATCTTCAAAATCATAGATGATGAAGATTGCAAACTCCGTGTTCTAATTATTTTATTATTACTCGAAAACATATACTAGTACCAACGATTAAATGCATAAACACAAAAGTGAATTTACCCATCAAGAAATGATTTATGTCGAATTTGACAATTATTAAAAATTTGATAATTTTATATTTATCTGGCTTAATTTAATTAAATTGCCATATTGCTCGATAAATCAAATAAAAAACTAGTTTCCCTTATAAAAACAATCCATAAAACAGAAGACAAAATTAAAATGTGTAAAAAAAATCTTTTATTGATAATATTTGCCTTTTTATCCTTTTTGATTTCTTCGAATAATACAATGGCGGAGCCTCAGAAGGACTTAGATTATTCGTTGGCTTTCATGTTTAATGGCGCCCATTTTTACAACATTGAGAAACACAATAATGAGATTTATATTGGAAGCAATAAAGGGATTTACAGATTCCGCTACCCTAATAAGATTGAATTAATTGATGAAACTAAAACGGGGTATGTGTACTTTATTAATGATAAAATAACGTGTCTTAATTATTTTAAAATAGGCTATCAAACACCATTTTACAATTCATTGCTACCAAAAGGTTATAAAAACCAATCCATTGTAGGTGCGAGCCTAAACGACTGCATACTAATTACTTCCAACGGTAAATTATTCTTATTTCATAAAAAAATAGCCAAGTTAGCCGATAGCCTTAGCATCAGATCTATTACAAACAATTATCTAGGTACATACAGCGGTGTATTTCACAAAAACGTAAAAATCCCCTATCCCCCTTTCTGCAACGGTTTTATAAAAGAATTTGATGGTGAGACGATCATCTGTTTTGATGGAATTGTTAGGCTTTTCAAAGACGGTAAAAGCGAAATCTATGAAACGAATAAGGAATTCCAGAAAGCATTTGGCATCGATTCCCCAGGTTCATTTCGTGATGCGATTAAAATAGATAACCAAAATTATATTCTAGCTACTACAACAGGTATTCTACTTACCAATTTCAAGGGAAGCTCTAGGTGGATTATAAAAGGCAACACCGATTCAAACCCTCGAATCATCGAAGCAAAATTTAATAAATCAAAAAATAATTCATTTGAACTATTATTTACTTTCAAAAACAAAATTTACGAATACCATCTCTCAAATAATTCATTAATTAAACGATTTGAAATCAGCTCTACATATGGTTCCATAATGGATATAGCATATGAAGAACTGGCTAGGGTATATGTTATAACGGAAGATAAATTACTATTAGTCCAAAAGCACTCAGATAACACCTACACTGAAGTGGTATTACAAAGCAATTTGATAGGTAACCATCAGTTAATTTGGCTAGACAACTACCTATTGCTTACTTCCAATATGGGCTTAAGTGCTTTAGACATCTTCACTGATGAATTCAAACTAAATATCATTCAAGATGAATTTAATGACAAGGCCTATAAATTAGCCAAGGATAGCACTTTTCTAGGCACCATATCAGGGTATTATGCCCTTTCCAACAAACGATTAAAGAGTCTAATTGAAGCAAATGATCAAAATGCGAATTACGAAGAAATCAACACATCCAATACATCCTATTTTTATCCGTTCATCTTTACCTGTCTACTTGCTCTTTTATTTTTAGGCTTACTCATTTATTATAAAACAAGAGCTCAATCTAAATCAGATTCGTTAAAAAACAGTAAAACACTCACGAAAGAATCTTTAAAAGAATACATTCAAAATAACTTAGCTTCCGCTTCCATAACAAGTATTACTGAACACTTTCAAACAAATCTACATGTCATCAACAAAATGCTTGGTGATATGCAATTAGGCGAACTAATTCGAAGTTTAAGATTAGAAAAAGTTCAAAAAATGAGAAAAGATAATAGAAAGGAAGAAGAGATTTCTTTTGTTACGGGCTTCTCACTTTCCTACCTAAAGAAAATTAAAACTTAATTCAACATACTACTTTGTTTAAAATTAAACGAAGTTTCAAACTTCAAAACTTGTGCAGCACTTGTGAAGCAAAACACTCAAAAACGCTACATTTGCTGCACAAAAAGACCCAAATATGGTCTTTAAATCAAGTAAACACATGTTTTATGATAATGTAGGTTTCCGGTACCTAAGATGAAGGTTCGATTCCTTCCGGGGCTACTTTTAAAGTAAACAACACGGCTTTCTGAGTTCAGAAAGCCGTGTTTATTTTAAAATCACCTATTTTTTCCCTAATTCACTCACTTACTTATTTAAGCCCATTAATTTTTCAATAACCACACATCAAAAACTTTGGAATGTTGGCGCCAATTTAAATGTGATTCTTCGGGTTCATCAAACGTTACGTCAATTTTACCATCGCGCACATACTGTGGGCTGAGCTGAAACTCCTTGAATTCCCCCATGCCTTTTTGATAGAGCGTTGGCGCAATGCGAACCCCATCCACGCGCAGTAAGGCCTCCCCATAACCCGAAATCCGAATGGTGTATTTGGCATTCGGGTCTAGATCCACATACGCTAGTTTAGGAAAATTTTGATACAACTGCGAGGATAGTCGGCGCCTACTTTTCCCATTTTCTTCCCAAAGCACATCCGTCCCATCATCCGTTCGAGTCGTCACTCTGGGACCTTTCGCGACATCTGAAACGTTATCATAAAAACTACCAATTCCCGGATTCTCCCAGTTTGCAATCACTGCGATGCGAGCTAATTGGTCTTCCTCTTTGGGCATTTTTTTAATTTTTTCGAACTCATCAGCTAACCACCACCGGTTATTAAGTGGGTAATCAATAAAATCCAATATGGCTCCACGTTCCGCGCCACTTGCCCGATATTTTTCCACACTCGTTTGTAAACCAATGGAGGTAAATAATGCATCGCAATACGAGATGATTTTTTGGCGTATTTCTGAATTTTCTAACGAATTATCTGCCTCATTAACCTTCGCAAGCACCATTTCCATCGCTTTAAGCACACCTATTTCGCTTGCTTTGGCTAAGATTAAATTGGCTTGTTGCTCCAATTTTTGCTCCCGGATTTTGCGCCGTTTTACATAGGTATCGTAATAGGCTCGCAACAATAGCTGTTGCCAACGCCAATTATTCTTCAAGGTTGGATACTGTAATTCTAAATCCATCCAGTAAGCAAACGTTGTTTCAATCCCCCCATTTTCTTCTACTGGGCCAACCCAATTACGCTCCAAAGCCAAAATGCCATCAGCCACTTTCTCGGATACCTGTTGGCCAAAAAAGAATCGCGCATAGTCAACTAGCACCTCACGCACATCTTTTGAAGGATCGACCGACTTTTGGCTCCAAACCACTTTATTGATATCATCATGCACACCATCGGAATAAGTTATGGATCCATCTGTCAAATGTGCAAATCGCTGATGTATTTTCGCATAATACATCGGCTGAGGATTCGAGACTTCACGCCCTTCGGTGAGGGCAAATGCCTGATCCCAATTTTCCGTGGGATATTGGCATCGCACCGTATGTGTAATATCTGGGTAATGGCGGTGCTTGTATTGTTTGGGTAATCTAAATCGGGTGCTGGCCAAATCAGGGCTGCTGGGACCTGTGACTACCCCGGCAAGCCAGTTTGGCTGATACTTTTCCAAGTATTCGTAAAAGTAATTAACCTCCTCATCACTAAATCCTTGCAAAGAAACCCACATTCCCGCTGCAGGATGGGATAATTTCAATTCTGCTGCGATTGCCTTTAAAAATGGCAACACATATTTCGGATGATTACTTCCTGGATCACCCCCTGGAAAAAAAACGCCATCGATCTTAGGCGTTCTCTTATAAAAATCAGCATGCTTCATAACCTCCTGCTTAAACTTAGCTTCATCCGCTAAGTCCACAACTGCAGGTGTCCAAACCCAATAATCAAGCCCATAATTCGAACATATTTGGCTTAATTTAACATTCATTTCCTCCCTAGATAATTTCATGTGAGGACCCAACGGGCTGTCCTCCATAGGAATATTTTCAATCGCATTCGTTCCAAAAAGCGCTAAATCTCTTATGTACTGTTCATACTGCTTCGGATCCCAAGCATCCCAAGAATTCGCCGTGTTTCGATAACCCAACTGGTGGCCACGAATCGTATGCAGCGGTAAAACAGCCACCTCGTATTTCTTATCTACTAAAATTTTATTCTTTGACAAATGGGCTTTTCGAAAAAACTCCCCCATGGAATACAAAATACCCCTTTCATCCCCACCTATGAGCCATAAAATAGGCCTTTTAGTACGTACATCGATGGAGAAAGCATATCCCTCTTTGGCAAAAGCAGGCGAATTTTTAGGCAATTGAGGCAACGGAATGCCATGCAAATTTTGATCTGTTGCAAACGCCAAAGCAATCACCGGCGTCATATCGGATTGATCTTTTACCCGCAAATTAAGTTCTGTCCGCTTTTTAATCTCCTCCTGAATTAGCCTAATATAGGTTTCTCTGAAAGGAGATTTTAATTCTTTTGTTACCAGTACATGCGCATTTGAAAAGTCAACTATTTGCGCTTGACTCGAAAAAGCAAACGAAATAAAAAACAATGCTTGAACTAATTTTCTCATAGGTACCAATGTTATGGAATTGAAAAATTTTGTGCTAGTGGGCACAAACATATAAACCCCGCCAATAAAATTTTATATTGCCAATCATTCCTGAAAAATAACATTTTAAATAAAATTTACGATGAAAATAAATCAAGAAATCATCCAACTATTTGATGAATATACACACAAGCCTTTAACTAGAAAGGTATTTTTAAGTAGATTAACCAAATTACTCGGTGGCACAGCTGCTCTAAGCACTATTTTACCCGCTTTGGAGGGTAGTTATGCGGCAAGTGCGCAAGTAGCCGAGGATGATAACGACTTACTCATTTCAACCGCAGAGTTCCCTTCCCCCAATGGGATTATCAAAGGCTATTTAGCCCAACCCAAGTTGGCGAAAAAGCGCTTGGGTGCTGTTTTAGTGATACATGAAAACAGAGGCTTAACCCCACACATAAAAGATGTCACGAGGCGAATTGCAAAGGAGGGATTTATCGCGTTAGGAATCGACGGCTTGAGTCAATTTGGTGGGACGCCCATCAATGAAGATGAGGGACGAACGCTAATTGGGAAATTAGATGCGAAGCAAAATATTGAAAATATGCTGAGCGGACTTAGCTACCTAAGAAACTTGAAAAATAGTAATCAAAAAACTGCTTGCATTGGATTCTGTTGGGGCGGTGGAGTCGTAAACGATTTGGCTGCCGCGGATCCTGCGTTAACTTTAGGCGTGCCGTATTACGGTCGGCAAATCGACGCTGCACTCGTGCCTAAAATTAAAGCCAAATTAATGCTTCACTATGCCGGTTTAGATGAACGTATCAATGCGGGTATTCCAGTCTATGAAAATGCGCTGAAAAGCAATCAGATTGATTATCAATTGTTCATTTATGAAGGGGCACAGCATGCCTTTAATAATGACTCTTCCCCAGCGCGCTATCAGAAAGAACCAGCCGATTTAGCTTGGAGTAGAACAATAAATTTCTTCAAAAAACATTTGAAGGTCTAATACCTTCTGTAATGATGTAGGTTTCCGGTACCTAAGATGAGGCCGGGGTCGCGTCTGACTCGATTCTATCCGGGACCATTCCATAAAAAAAGGACACTTCGAAAGAGGTGTCCTTTTTTATTTTAGTTTAAAAATTCAACTAGCGATCAGATGTCCTACCACCAGGTTTTGGCCCACTTATATCTGATTTAAACAATGAATGAATGATTGATTGCTTTTTATTTTCTAACCATTCATTATTACTTATTTGTTCATTATTTATCACCATTAATAACAAATGGCTGATCACCATTAGTAATAATTACTTTTGCGTTAGGTGATGATGATAGTTTATACAACGCTTCAATTGAGTTGAAACGTATCAACAGAGGTGATAATCCTTCTGAAATAATCTTATTTGCATCTCTCACACCCTGTGCTTCAATAATTTTTCTTGTGGCTTCTAAACGTTCTTTGTTTAGAACGAATTCCATTCTTTGAGCGTCTTGTTCTGCTTCCAATTTTTCACCGATGGCCGTTGTTAATCCGGCTGGTAATACGATACTCTTAAGTAGAACCGATTCAATTATAAATCCTCTTTCATTTAATTGGCCATTCATTAACTTTTGAATATCCTTTTCTATAACTGAGCGTTGGCCAGTATGTAAATCTTTCGCAAAATATTGTGAAGATATATCGGCAACAGCTGAACGAAATATAGGTAAGATCACAACCTGCTCATAGTTAGTTCCTAATTTTTCAATAATCAATGGTGCGTAACTACCATCCATTCTGTACAGAATAGATACTTCGGATTGAACCGTTAGACCTTCTTTTGATGGTAGTGGTAATCTTACTTCCATATTGATTGTTCTTACCGGTAATTTTATAATGGTGGATAAAATCGGATTATAAAATCTAGCTCCTTCCATTAAAGATTTTTGCTGGATTTTACCCATTGTTCGTTTCACACCAACCTCACCCTGTCTTATCACTTTACAACTTGTTAAGCCGATAATGGCTATCAGAAATAAAACAATTTTTGAAATTGAATAACCTTGATTTTTCATTTTGTTTAGTTTATAGATGAATTAAAAAATTTGAGATTATCATCGACACCATCACTAAGAAGATTCCAAAACCCTGCATCGCGTGAAAGAACTGCCTTGTTTACAAATGCTTCCTCAGTAGGGGTTAAGACAATCAAAACTAAGTATTGGTCTTCAGGAACTAAATTTAGATTGTATTTTTATGTGAGTTAAATGGTTTAACACTATTTAACTCCAAAGAAATTAATTTACTGTAGGTTTCAGCCCTAGAAATTTGTGAAAAAAAGCATGTAGAAAGGCTCAAAAATGGCCTTTATATCAAATAAAAGACTATTATGTGATAATGTAGGGCCGATACCAAAGATGAAGTAAGGGCGTGTCCGACTCGATTCCATCCGGGGCGATTCTAACAAAAAAGGCTTCCTAGTGATGGGAAGCCTTTTGTGTTTAATTTTGTTTGAGCTTGAATAAAAAGATCATATTATTAGGATCAATAAAATAACCTGAGTCCATAAATGGATCTTTATCTCTGCCAATATATAATCCATTGCCGGAAGTTTTTCTTTCCTCATGGTAATTAAAATTCTGCTGGGACACTAACTCTTCCTCTCCATCACTTGTTACAAGTAAGACTCCTTCATTTGAAGAAAATAACCGAACCTTTAGCCTTTCTAATTGCTTCTTACTTAATGCCAAATAACAAAAAACCGCCAAACAAAATTACCGCTAAATAAATACTCCTTTCCCTTTTTATTTGATATCCTTATTTTAAAGGTCAAATCTGATATTGCTTGACTATGAAAAAAGCCGTTTTCCTTTTAATATATATAATATTAAATCTAAGCCATAATTCTTCTGCCCAGATAGCCTCTTCAGAAAATGGATTTTCATCGGCTCAAGGACATACTTTACTGATAAAATCAGATGGAAGTCTATGGGCATGGGGAAGCAATTATTCAGGGAAATTAGGAGATGGAACGACAGTTAATCGAAATTCTCCAGTCAATATTTCTCCTAATTCAAAATGGATTTCAATCGCCACTAGCGAATATATATCTTTTGGTATAAAAATAGATGGAACCTTATGGGCTTGGGGAACTAATAATTCGTATTACGGAAAGTGGCTTTTTGGAAATAATGATTCAACTGTAACAAATAGGTTAACACCAGTTCAGGTAGGAATAGCCAATAATTGGAAAAGCATTAAAACTAATGGTAGGATTGCGGTTGGTATAAAAACTGATGGTACACTTTGGAATTGGGGATTTAACTCTGAAGGTGAACTTGGCGATGGTTCATATATCACAAGAACTATCCCGACCAAACTTGGATCTGATAGCAATTGGTCTAGTGTAACTCTTGGGAATTCCACAACTATAGCAATAAAACAAAACGGTACTTTATGGGCATGGGGTCGCAATTATGGATTATTTGGGAATAATACTACTTCTGATTCTAATATTCCTATTCAAATTACTAATGAGACCAACTGGAAGGTAGTAGATGCAGGTAATTCTCATGTTTTAGCTATCAAGCAAGATGGTAGTTTGTGGGCGTGGGGAAATAATAATTTTTCAGGTGTGTTCGGAAATGGATCTTCTTCTTGGAATAATCAACTTATTCCAACTCGCATTGGTACAGACAATAATTGGATTAAAGTTTCGGCAGGTGCCAGTAATTCATATGCTATAAAAACAAATGGCTCTATTTGGTCATGGGGAAGTAATAATTTAGGAATAGGAGGAAGACCCTCTGGGTCAACAACAAATCAACCCACTCAAATCGGTAACGATTTAAATTGGATAGATGTATATGCTGGACATTTATCTACTATTGGAATTAAATCAGACAACAGTGTTTGGATTTGGGGGGCAAATAAAAATGGTTTATTGGGCTTGGGGGTTAACCCATTTAAAAGCAACCCAATAAAGGTGAATAGCAATGTGAGCTGGAAAGAAATTTATTCATATGGTGTAACAACATTTGGAATAAAATTAGATGGAACACTATGGGCATGGGGTAACAATTCTTTAGGAATTTATAATAGTAATAAAACTAGCGTAAATTCTCCTATTCAGGTAGGAACCGACAACAACTGGAAATCTATTACTGGGGGGGCAAGCATTGTAGCATTAAAAAATAATGGCACACTTTGGACTTGGGGAGATAATTCATATGGCACATTAGGTAACGGTACAACAAATGCTAATTATACCATTACTCAATTAGGGAATGAATCGAATTGGGACAAAATTTTTGGAACAACAAATAATGTTTTTGCTATAAAAACAAATGGCAGTTTGTGGGGGTGGGGGATTAATGCTAATAACAGCATTAATAGTTCTAATAATTATGTATTAATTCCCACTCAAATTGGTAATGATTTAAATTGGAAAAGCATCGGAACAGGCCTTGTATCTTCTCATGGAATTAAAACTGATGGTACCTTATGGGGTTGGGGAGCAAATTTTCAAGGATCACTTGGATTAGATTCTGCCATCTCTGTTTTTACTACTCCTCAGAGAATTGGGAACCAAAATAATTGGACATCAATTGCTACAAATTATACAGGGACTATTGCTTTAAGTAACTCAGGAACATTATGGGCATTAGGTGGAAATGGAAATGGCACACTAGGGTTTGATCCTAATAACCTGAAGCAATTTAATCAAACAACTCAAATTCCATCATTAAGCAATATCAAAACGTTTTCCTTATCAAACTCCCATTCTGGAGCCATAAAATTTGATGGCTCACTATATACCTGGGGATTAAATTATTATGGTCAATTAGGCGATGGAACTACTACAATTAATTATTCAAATGTTAGAGTTGGCTCAGGAAACGATTGGGATAAACTTTATATAGGAGAAGGTTCCTCTTTTGGTATTAAAACAGATGGGAGTTTATGGGCATGGGGAGATAACCTATATGGTCAACTAGGAATCGGTGAATTTGGATATATTTCCACCCCTACTCAATTATTTACCGCAACAGCAATACCTAAACCTAAAATTTTTGCAGGAGGAAGTTCAAGTTTTCAAATTAAAGCGGACGGCACCTTATGGTCTTGGGGGGAGAATAACTATGGTCAATTAGGAATAGGCGATAAAATTAACCGAAATTATGCTGTACAAGTAGGCACAGATTCTGACTGGGAAATGGTCTCACATTCGATGAGTTTCACCATGGGATTAAAAAAAGATGGTAGCTTATGGGCTTGGGGAAATAATGGGCCATTTGGATTAGGGAATAATCCTACATCCGAGACTTTTTTTTTGGTACCTGTTCGAATAGGAACCGCCAGTGACTGGAAATCGGTTTCTGCTGGAACAAATCATACTCTGGCTCTTAAATCAAATGGCACGCTTTGGGCATGGGGCAATAATTTGTCTGGTAGCGCGGGCGATGGAACCACTAACAACTCTTATTTTTCTCCTCGTCAAGTAGGTACTTCGTCAGATTGGGAATCAATTGCTTCAACAACTCAATCTAGCTATGCAATTAAAACTAACGGAAGCTTGTGGGCCTGGGGAAATAATTCAAATGGGCAATTGGGAGATAGTACTAGAACTGATAAAAGCGTTCCAACTCAAATAGGTAGTTTTACGGATTGGAAAAAAGTAAACAGCGGCGGAGGCGGGAGATATGTTATTGCCTTGAAAACCAATGGTAGTTTGTGGGGCTGGGGATATGGTGACGATGGAAGCTTAGGAAATAACTTTACACCCTTAACTTTAACGCCTACACAAATTGGCTCGGATATAGACTGGAGTGATTTTTCAGTTACAGCTTTAGGAACTTCTACGTTAGCCTTAAAAACGAATGGCACACTTTGGGCAACTGGATTAAATACTTATGGTCAATTAGGCAATGGTACAAATATAAGTCAAGGAGTATTTACTCAAATAGGGAACAGTAATAATTGGAGCTCAGTCGCAGCTGGAAGGTATTCCACAATAGCATTGGATAATCAAAATAAACTTTACTCCTGGGGTTCGAGCCTTCATGGTTCCCTAAATAAAGGTGAATTTTCATTTAATCTGAATATTCGCCAGGTAGGAAATAATCAAGATTGGGATAAAGTCTTTGGTGGAATAGACCATTCCGGAGGAATAAAAAAAGATGGAACGCTATGGACCTGGGGAAGAAATCAATACGGTCAATTAGGGAATGGAACTACCTTAAATAACTCCTCGCCCGCTCGGCTAGGAACTGATACTAATTGGAAATCAGTTTCGCTTTCTTATTTTCATTCAATAGGTTTAAAATCTAATGGAACCATCTGGAGCTGGGGCTATAACAATTCAGGACAATTAGGAAATGGTACCACGACTAATTCTTCTACTCCTATCTTAATCGGAACAGAAACCGACTGGAAAATAATTACTACAGGCTCTAACTCTTCTTATGCTATTAAACAAAATGGAACTCTATGGGCATGGGGAAATAATGGAAATGGACAATTAGGAAATGGGAATAACGCAAGGTCAAATATTCCAATCCAAATAGGAAATAATAATGATTGGGTTTCAATATCTGCTGGGAATACTCACGCTTTAGGTTTAAAATCTAATGGAACGCTGTGGTCCTGGGGAAGAAATCAATACGGTCAATTAGGGAGTGGAAATAATTCTAACTCAATTATACCCATACAAATAGGAACGGATACTGATTGGGCGTTTGTTCAAGCTGGACTTGACCAATCCACCGCCATGAAAAAAGATGGGTCGGTATGGAATTGGGGATATAACCTTGAGGGTCAGCTAGGTGATGGAACGAGTGTGATGTTTAAAAATGTTCCTACCCGAATTACGCTTACTGATGTAGCTAAATGGCCCATTACCACGTTCTCTGGTCACAACTTTGTTCTAAAAAAAGACGGCACCATTTGGTCTTGGGGATTCAATTCAAATGGTCAATTAGGAGATGGAGCTACTATTGATAAAAATATTCCAGCTAAAATGGGGACAGAGGTCGATTGGAGAGATGTTGCCTCAGGTGGCTACCACTCTATGGCGATTAAAAACAATGGATCTCTTTGGTCTTGGGGAAATGATTTGTTTGGTCAATTAGGCCAAGGAACTGATTTTAACTTCTCTCCATCAGAAGCAAAACCTATTGCAAGAATCTACATTTCAGATAGATCAAATTATTGTGCAAATGGTAACTTGGTATTAACTGCCTCAGAAGGCCTCAGCTATACCTGGTCAACAGGCGCCACCACACGTTCCATTACAGTAAATACAAGTGGAACATATAGTGTTACTGTCAGGTATCCAATAGGCGATGTAAGTACATCGGAATCGATATTTATTCCTGCACGGCAAAACACAACCTTAAGCACAACAGGTTCCATGACGGTTAATCGTTTAGAGGATTTAAAAACTTATAAACTAACGGTACCTTCAGCGACAGCAACTACGTATCAATGGTATAATAATGGAACTGCCATTCCAGGTGCAACAAAAAATTATTTTGTGCCTCAAAAAAATGGATCCTACACGGTAACGCTCTCCAATACGTTTGGTTGCGTTTCTTCGTCCTTGTCGCAAACTGTAACCTATGCCTTGTCGGAGACGCTCACGCCTTCTTCCGTTTTCGCTGGAGGAAATAGCAGTTTCATGATTAAACCGAATGGGACCTTATGGGCATGGGGAAATAATAGCTATGGACAATTAGGAATAGGCAATAAAATCAACCAAAGCATCGCGGTTCAAGTGGGAGCAGCAAGTGATTGGAAAATGATTGCTTCTTCAAATATATTCACTATTGCTGTTAAAAAAGATGGTAGTTTATGGTCTTGGGGATTAAATGGAAGCGCTGGCTATTTAGGATTAGGAGATGCAACTATAGCAGAATCCCTAGTTCCAATTCGAGTTGGGGCGGCAACTGATTGGGAATCCGTTTCTGTAGGATTTAACCATATCATTGCACTTAAGAAAAATGGTACTATCTGGTCTTGGGGATATAATTTTGATGGACAACTGGGGAATGGAAATACGACGACCGTATTAAGTCCTACGCAAATTGGTACAGATACAGATTGGGCATCCATTTCAACAGGCGCATTAAGTTCCTATGCTATTAAAGAAAACGGAAGTCTATACGCTTGGGGACAAAATTCATTGAAGCAGCTAGGGGACGGAACTACTATTTCAAAAAACACCCCTACTCTAATTGGCAATTCAACTGATTGGGGGCTTGTTAAAGGAGGTAATTATAGTGTTATTGCACTTAGAACGAACGGCAGTTTATGGGCTTGGGGACTTAATTCCAATGGACAATTAGGAAATGGGACATTAGAAAATGTTTCAGAACCTGTTCAAATAAGTTCCGATCTAAATTGGACCAACGTTAGTTTATTAAACAATCATAGCTTTGCAATAAAGGCTAATGGAACCATTTGGTCTACTGGATACAACTTTTCAGGTCAACTTGGACAAGGCAACACCACTAATTACTCATCATTTACACAATTAGGCACTAGTAACACCTGGAGATCTATAGCTGTAGGAACTTCTCATTCTTTAGCACTAGACAATCTAAACAACCTTTATTCTTGGGGTGATAACGTAAGTGGACAACTTGGAAAAGGGGATACGTACATTGCAGTACCTAGGCAGGTCGGAAATGAGTTTAACTGGGAAAAAGTATTCTCTGGACTTGTTCATTCTGCGGCAATAAAAAAAGACGGAAGCCTATGGATGTGGGGAAGGAATAGATATGGGCAATTAGGAGATGGTTTATCTGCAACCAATGTTGATATTCCCAAACAAGTGGGAACAGGAAAAGATTGGAAATATGTATCCTTAGGTGGATACCAAACTCTCGCCATAAAAGCCAATGGAAGTCTTTGGGGTTGGGGAAGGAATATCGAGGGTCAACTAGGTGATGGTACAATTATCCAACGAACTACTCCTGTACAAATAGGTAATGCTACCGATTGGAAAACGGTTTCAACCGCACTAACTCATTCCGTTGGAGTGAAAACAAACGGAACTATCTGGTATTGGGGAAATATTGCCTCTGGTACATTTTCGATTACTTCATCAATTCCAATTCAAATAGGATCCGCTTTTGATTGGACTGCCATATCTGCAGGTTCAAACCATATTTTGGCATTAAAATCGAATGGAACCCTATGGGCATGGGGATTAAATAATTTTAGTCAACTAGGATTAGGAAACACAACAAATATGAGTGCACCTACCCAAGTTGGAACTGCTACTGACTGGGACTATATTCAAGCTGGATATAATAGCTCACTGGCTGTCAAAAAAAATGGAACAGTTTGGATTTGGGGAAATAATGTTGAGGGTGGACTTGGTGACGGGACAAATACTAACAAAAATGTGCCCACTCAATTACTAGCCTTAAATAATTCGATTAAATGGCCGGCTTCATCGCTTTCAAATCATTTGATGACCTTAAAGTCAGATGGTAGCCTGTGGCTATGGGGAAATAATGCAAATGGACAACTAGGTGATGGATCCATAAATAATAAAAATATACCTCAAAGATTAGGAACAGATTCAGACTGGACAGATATAGCTGCGGGGAGAGATCATTCGCTTGCAATCAAATCTGATGGAAGTCTTTGGGCTTGGGGTGATAAATACTATGCACAACTTGGGGATGGTAAATCAATTTTCTACTCCCCTACTTTGGCAAAACCTATCGTCGATATCACTTCCACGGAAAGAAAAACATTCTGTCCTGGTAGCACTGGTGGTATATTAACAGCTTCAGGGGGTGGACTTTCTTATACCTGGTCTACTGGTGCCACTACACGATCCATCACCGTTACTACGGGTGGTTCTTATAGTGTCACAGTTACCTACCCTATTGGTGATGTCAGCACTTCTGATCCTTATATTGTTCCAGTCTTACCTAGCACGACTATAAGCACCACTGGTTCGATGACAGTTAATCGTTTAGAGGATTTAAAAACCTATAAGCTAACGGTGCCTTCTGCAACAGGTGTTTCTTACCAATGGCTTAACAATGGGGTTGCCATTCCTGGGGCAATCTCGAATTCTTATGTCCCTAAAAAGAATGGCACTTATTCGGTAAATATAACAAACACGTTTGGCTGCGTTTCTTCGTCTATTTCACAAACTGTTACCTATGCTTTATCAGATACGCTCACTCCTGCAAAAGTTTTCGCTGGATCTAACAGTAGCTTCCTTATCAAACCTAATGGTACCTTGTGGGCCTGGGGAAATAATAGTTTGGGGCAACTTGGAATAGGCAATAAAATCAATCAAAGCATCGCGGTTCAAGTAGGGACTGCAAATGATTGGAAAATGGTGGCTACAACGAGTAGTTTCACCATTGCTGTTAAAAAGGACGGAAGTTTGTGGGGCTGGGGACAAAATGGATCCAATGGATTTTTAGGTCTTGGAGATGCAACCATAGCTGAATCATTAGTACCCATAAGAATTGGAACAGCTACTGATTGGGAAACCATTTCTGTCGGATCTAACCACAGTCTTGCTCTAAAAACAAATGGGACAATTTGGGCTTGGGGATATAATTTAAATGGACAATTAGGTAATGGAAATTCTTCGATTTTGCTATCTCCCACTATCATCGGTACAGATAACGATTGGGTTTCCATATCAGCCGGTGGAAATAGTTCTTATGCAATCAAAACCAATGGACAACTTTTTGCCTGGGGTCAAAATAACCAAAGCCAATTAGGAGATGGATCAACTATCAATAAAAATACTCCGACTCAAATAGGTAATTCAACAGACTGGGGAATAATCAAAAGTAGCAATATTTATGTTTTCGCTTTAAGAACGGATGGAACACTTTGGGGCTGGGGAAATAATTCTTACAATAGATTTGGTAGTACAACATCGAGTACCGTTTCTATTCCAACTCAAGTAGGTACCGACACCAATTGGTCTAATTTATATATTCCACCTTCAGGATCTGTAAGTTTAGCTATCAAATCCAATGGAACGCTATGGGCAATTGGATTCAATGCTTATGGTCAGCTAGGTCAGGGTAATGCAGGAAACTATAGTGGTTTGACACAAATTGGAAATGCCACTAATTGGAGATCTGGCGCCGTTGGTTCTAACCATGTTTTGGCTCTTGATAAGCAAAATAATGTCTTTTCATGGGGTTATAATCTTTCAGGACAACTAGGAAAAGGTAATTTTTCTTATAGTACCAATGTTAGACAAGTAGGCACTGACTTGACCTGGGATAAAATATATACAACTACCTACCGATCTGCAGCGATTAAAAAAGATGGAACATTGTGGGCATGGGGCAATAATAGCGAAGGTCAGCTAGGAAATGGATCAGATAGAAATTTAGATGTACCCGTTCAAATAGGCACCAGTGCTAATTGGCAAACTTTGTCTTTAGGTTATAATCATTCAATTGCTTTAAAAAAGGATGGAACTTTATGGGCTTGGGGAGCAAATAATGTAGGACAATTGGGAGATGGTACTACTACTTCTAAAAACATTCACATACAAATAGGAACTACATCGGACTGGGCATATGTGCATGCCGCTGAACAAACTTCATACGGCATCAAGAAAAATGGGACGCTTTGGGCTTGGGGAGCAAATTTTTATGGTCAATTAGGAAATGGAAATACCGCAAATTCTAGCATACCGATTCAAATTGGAAATAATACTGATTGGGTTTCGATCTCTGCTGGTTGGGGTCATGCCATTGGATTAAAATCCAATGGCACTATTTGGGCATGGGGGTACAATTTTAATGGCCAATTAGGAAGTGGAAACACCACAAATACTACTATTCCGGTTCAAATAGGAGATGCTAACGATTGGGTGTCTATTGAAACAGGAAGCGATCAATCCTTTGCACTTAAAAAAGATGGAACTTTATGGGGATGGGGCTATAATTTAAGAGGTCAACTAGGAGATGGAACAAACACAAATAAAAATATTCCTACCCTAATTAACATAAATAGCATCAATAAATTATCACTTTCTGGTTTATCCTATCATAAAATGCTTCTAAAAACAGATGGTAGTATGTGGGCTTGGGGAAGCAATTACTATGGTCAACTTGGCGATGGTAGTATTATTGATAAAAATACCCCTACTAGGATAGGCACTGAAACCGATTGGAAGGAAATTTCAACAGGGGGCAACCATTCTTTAGCCTTGAAAACAGATGGCTCTCTCTGGTCATGGGGCTTAAACATATTCGGAGAATTAGGAGATAGTAAAGCCTACTATTACACCCCTACTTTAGCAAAGCCAATCGTTGAGATTGTAAATACAGGCAAAAAAGTATTCTGTCCAGGTGGAAGTGTGGTGTTAACTGCCTCTGATGGTGGACTGTCTTATACGTGGTCAACGGGGGCGAAGACTCAATCTATCACGGTTAATACGAGCGGTAATTATAACGTTACCGTTACCTATCCGATAGGTGATATCTCGACTTCTGAATCAACTACCGTTACCGTGAATCCTTCACCTGACGTAACGATTACGACTACGGGATCTACTTTCGTATTCAATCTGACGGACACGAAAACCTATACTTTGAAGGTACCAGTGGTGACAGGAGCGAAATACCAATGGTCTAAGGATGGTACTGTCATTACAGGGGCTACAACTGCTGAATACATTCCACAAAACGATGGAAGTTATACCGTGAACGTAGTCAGTCCGTTCGGGTGTATCGCTAATTCATCTGCTTTAGTAGTGAAATACGAGCTAGCTGATACAGATGGGGATGGAATTAAGGATAACGCAGACAAATGTAATAATACTACTGCTGGGGCCATCATCGATGCGAATGGTTGCGAAATCTTTAATCTACCTGCGAAGAATTATACGATAGGGATGGGATCTGCTACCTGCGTAGGTTCAAATAATGGATCTATCCAAATAGCCTTCGCAAACAAAAACTACAACTACTTAATTAAAGCGGTAGGAGTCTCTTCTGGCTACTCAAAACAATTTACTTACAATACGACAGAAACGGCAGCCTTAAACATCACTGGTTTAGCAAAAGATACCTATTCAGTTTGTATTCAAGTATTAGGAAAAGAAGGCTACGAACAATGTTTTGATGTGATTATTACAGAGCCTGCGGCGCTGAAAACCAATAGTGTATTCAATCCGAGTTCAAATACCTTAGTATTGAATTTATCAGGTTCTGAATCCTATTCTATTTCAGTTAACGGGGTTACAGAAAAAGTAACTGGGGCTACATATTCAAAAGTTCTTTCGACTGGATTGAATAAAATCAGCGTATCTACTGATTTAGGATGCCAAGGCAGGCTCGACCAAGAAATCTTTATCTCTGAACAAGCACAAGCATACCCGAATCCAACTTCAGGTAAGGTATCTATTTATGTTCCAGGTTCTGATCCATCGGTTCGAGTATTGATTTATTCTTTGGAAAAAACAATCTTAGATGAGTCGCGCGATCTCGATAATTCGAGAACCATCACATATGATTTATCTAAAATGGATTCGGGCACCTATGTTATTCAGGTTTCGGGATCACATGTTAACAAGACTCTAAAAATTAGTAAGCAATAATATTATGTCAAACTTCAATCAATACATTGCTTTGGTATTAGTATGGGGATTAGCTGCATGTGCAGGTGGAGGGGATCCTGCCCCTGCACCTACGCCGCCTACTCCTCCTACTCCTACCGTGAATCCTCCTACGGCAGCGAACTTATCTTTACCAGAAAAAAATAAAATCTGTGAGACAGGTGTCTCTGTCTCTACAAACCAATCGGAAGTTACCTTCACTTGGGCCGCCGGTACAAATACCGAAAGCTATGATTTACTGGTGACGGATTTAAACACGAACGCAATACAGACTTTTTCGAACATAACTGCCCCTAGTCGGAAAGTTACCTTGAATAAAGCCACTCCATATTCCTGGAGAGTGATTTCAAAAACTACTAAAACCACAACAACGGCTACGAGTGAATCTTGGAATTTCTATTTAGCGGGTTCTTCCATCGTAAATTATGCTCCCTTCCCAGCTGAAATTACAGCTCCCATCTCTTCTATTTTCGCCACGATCTCCAATGGTAAAGTAACGATAAGTTGGAAAGGGAGTGATCCGGAATCTGATCCTTTGACCTACACCCTATTCGTCGACTTAGTGGATGGAAAACAAACACCTACCGCACAGTTCACCAATATCACGGCCACCAGCGTGGACGTTCCCGTGCAAACCGGAAAGGTGTACTTTTTTAGGGTTAAATCTTCCGACGGAAAGAACTCGAGTTATTCAGTCATTTATCAATTTAGAACTTAAGAGTGCCAGAGAGATAGGATACTAGTCGAAAATTGATAGCTTGTAGCTATGAATCAAATCGACATTAATTGGGTAGCCGCCCACACAATAAGGCCCATCCTATAAGCTAATCCATTAAAACCAGATGATGTTGCAAGCCCTTTAATTTAAGTGTAGGCCAGCCATCCACTAATGTAGGCTCCACTAGTTTTCCATCTAACATCCAACGTTTGTAGCTACCAGTTCTAGGACTAAAATGTATCGTCCATGGTTTTGACTGCTTTAAAATATAGGTGCTTCTTTTTGCCGAACGAGCATACGAAACAGTCACTAAGTTATCCCCTATTTCCACGTTTTTAATAACTCCTGAAGGTAAGGAATCAGGCCAGGAAGGCTGCAAATGTATTTCTTTTTTATAGGCCAAAGGTTGAATCCCGAAAAACTGTTGAATCACGGGCACTTCGAACGCAAAGTTGTTCCAGGCCTGAGTCATCATTCCATAATCAGGAGAAACTTCATAGATTGAACCAGGTAAGGCAAAAGAGAAAGTCCGCAACATGCTTTGGACTAAATCATAAGCAGCATTCGGATGACCATACTTATTCTCTGAAATCGCCTGTACTCCAGTGGGCAAAGTCATTACGGTTCCGGTGTAAGTAAATTCGGATTTCCCTACTTTGGCAGCATACGATTCCGCTTTTTCTGAATTTTCAGAACGATCAATTCCGGTTACATACATCCCAAATTTATTACGGAACTTCTCCGCGGTTTTCAAGGCTTTGGAGGCTTTTTCAGCATCAGCTAATCCTGTCTCCATGGGCGTATTCACTACCCAATTATGGTGAAGCACAAAACCCCGTTTTGTTGTATCTGGATTTGCACTGATCTGTTTTTGCAACGCCTGTAATTCTTCTACTGCCCAATTATTATTTAATCCCTTTGCCCGTTCAATGGCATCTTGCGTTAATTGCAATGCTTGGACTTTAGTGCCCCTGAAATCTGCATATGAATTAGAGGAGGGTACCCAAAAATCACTATTAATTTTTATTCGAATAGCTTCGTATTGGGCAAAATAATCACGAGATAATTCTGTACGACCTAGTTCAAGAGCCATTTTGGACGCATCTAAATAGGCCTTCGCAGAGTAAGCGGCCACATCAATCATCTCAGAATCTAATCCGTGAATCTCCATCATTCCATTCCCATCCGGAATCAAATTGTGATCCTTGTCCTGCTGCTCTAGCCATTCGAGGCCTTTTTCAACCAGGGGAAAATACTTCGATAAAAATGACTGATCGCCCGTCCAACAATACACCTTGTAAATTAAGGAGGCAAACTGCGGTGTCTCGTTCACATTTCCAGGATTATAGACTGCTCCATTTGTACTGACTTCATGCACGATGCGACCGTTTCCATTCGTTTTTTCAGATAGTTTCGCTATCAAATCAATCGTGCTGTAAGCAATATCCTTTCTGCCAGAGGAAATTAATCCTTGCAAGGAATAAGTCATATCCCCACCAAAAAACCAAGGATAATCAGGCATGCCTGCCGTAATTCCGCGACCAATACCATCTACATCAGTAGTAAGCCAATCCGCATTGTACTTTAACCAACGCATCGCCTGGGTTAATCGTGCATCTGATAGTTTAATTTCAGATTTTGCGGCTATTTTTTCATAGCGCTGTTTTTTAGCGAGGGCTAGTTGAGCGCCATTTTCTACTACATTCGAAAAAGTAGCTAAAGCTTCTGCCTCAGAAGTGACAGAACCCGCAATGACGAATGGAATTAATAAACTTCCATTGGCCGGAATTTCCAGCGAATAAGTGGATTTAGAAACGGCGGCGTTCGGTTTTGCTGGGTTTCGAGGTAAGGCCACAGATGTAGCAGAAAAGGAGCTACCCACCACGGTGAACCAATTATTTGCAGAGTCCTTCACCACCGTCTTGCCTTTAACAAATCGGGCCATATCCTTCGAATCTACCATCCCAGTTCTCTCCCCTATCCACACAGGTCGCAAGTTCGAACGCGTGACTAAAGAAAACATTATGGACTTTTTGACTGGGGTTTTATTCATAAAAACATATTCTACATAGACTGCCTTCTTACCATCAGGAACAAATTGAAATCGTCTAACTTGAATTTCTGACCCCGCGTAAACTTGCTGATTTGCAAACGGATAATTAATAAACTGAGAGGCCCGATCAAGCTGAATTAGCTTACCTCCATCCTGATAAGATGCTTCGAAACCGTCTAGTAATTTTATTGGGTGCGCCCAAATCCCTCCCATCTCATCCTTCACATGCCAACCTAAAGCAGGAAATGTCCCGTCCTGGTGACCCACGAGATATAATTTATCGCCAGCAGTGACGAAAGGGGTAGATAAATAGGCCGCGCTCCCCTTAATAGATTCAGATGACGCGATTAAATCGGACACCGATTTTTGAGCGAATAAACTAGTGCTTATCAATAATAAAATAAGAAGTCTCATAGAACCTGAAATTAATCAAATTCTATGAGACCTCATCTATATACTTTTACACGCCTAAACTCCAGCCCTCGCGATACGTACGTTTAACGAACTGATTCGCGGCGTCGAAATTCGTCACGCGCATATTCTCATTATCCCATAATAATTTCGTGTTCGAACCAGGATAGTGATTTCCCTTTCCTGTGGGACGAGGGAATGGCATATCTGCCACGCGTATAGCTAAATTTGCCATCAAGATGGCTTCCGTTAATGGCCCTGCTAATTCGAATGGAGAACTTAATTGCTTGTTGCCATAACCAGCAATCGCGCCTTCCACCCATTGAGCGTAGTGTCCATCAGCGCTGCCGGGTACTCGCTCTAATTTTTGCTTGACTTTTACTTCTTGATTTCGTGTTAAAGGCAATAATCGTGGATTAGCTGCATATTCGCTGGCCATCATTTTCCCTTTTGTACCGATGAACAAGATACCCGAGTTTCCATCGCCAAATAGTTCGTCTGGCCCTAATTCCTCCGGACGTTCTGGCTTAATTCCACCGTCCATCCAATGCATAGTCACTGGTCCCTTCGTCTTCGACGTTTTAGGGAAGGTTAAAGTTGCGTGACTTGATGGAGGGCAGCTGTCTGGGAATACACCTCTTTGGCCAAAAGCCGTAAAGACACTACCCACACTCGCCTGCACATCTGAGGCATATTTAAGTCCTAAAACACGGAAAGGAGCCTCCATTAAATGGCATCCTAAATCACCTAGCGCACCTGTACCGTAATCCCACCAGCCTCTCCAGGAGCCTGGAATTAAATTATCTACATAGTCCTTATATGGTGCGGTTCCTAACCATAAATCCCAATCCAATCCTGTCGGTACGGGTGGCTTTGCCGTAGACCAAGGAATACCTTGAGGCCAGATGGGTCTGTTCGTCCAAATTTGGACCGTATGCACATCTCCGATAATTCCGGCATCATACCATTCCACTAATTGTCTTACTCCATCACCAGAAGACCCTTGGTTTCCCATTTGAGTCACGACTTTGTATTTATCAGCCGCCGCCGTTAACATGCGCGCCTCATAAATATCGTGAGTCATCGGTTTTTGAACATATACGTGTTTGCCTAATTGCATGGCAGCCATCGCCTGAACGGCGTGGTTATGATCGGGAGTTGAAACAGAAACCGCATCGAAATTTTTCGACTCGACCTCCATCATTTTTCTCCAATCCTTGTAGTATTTTGCTTTCGGATAAGCCGCTACCGAATCCTTTGCTTGACGGTCATCTACGTCGCATAAAAAAGCAATTTCTGCCTTTCCGCTTTCATAGAATTTTTTCAAATCCGACTTTCCCTTTCCTCCTACACCTATACCCGCTACGAGTAATTTGTCACTGGGAGCTAAAAATCCTTTTCCACCCAATACGTGGCGAGGAACAATAAAAAAACTGGATGCTAAGGCGCTTTTTTCCAAAAAGCCACGTCTGGAGATGCTCATGATTCAATAGTTTTATAGGTTTATTTGTTCCAAATTAGAAAAAATAAACTTATAAACTACTATAAATCAATCAATTCAAGAATTTTTCTGGATGAGTTTCCTCGTGTTTGGTGTGATCTTGGTAAAACTGAGCAATACGCAATAAAGTACCCTCATCGTATAGTTTTCCTACGAAGGAAATACCGGTGGGTAAATTATTTTTAGCGTCTAATCCAGTGGGCACGCACACGACGGGATGTCCGGTTAAATTCGTGATCGCTGATTGATTTCCGCCACCGCGAGAAGGACAGATAATCGCATCAAATTGTGACACAACTTTGTTTACTTCTTGCATAAGCAAATACCGGTGACGTTGCGCATTAATGTACTCGACAGCTGGCACAAAACGAGCCGTTCTGAATTGATTAGGCCAATCGTATTTGGTTTGGCGGGTAAGTTGATCGTCGATATTTTTACGCGTCATCTCATCAAATTGAGCTGCGCATTCAGCTCCGATCACTACATCCATGATGTTAAACGTGTAGGCTTTTTCATCTGGAAATTCTACAGGAATTAGTTCCACACCCTGTTTTCGAAGATCCGCTAAGACCTTCCATTCGCTGCGTGTGGTGTCTTTAATTTTGTCAAAATAATTCTTTGCATAGGCAATTTTCATCGCTTTCAGAGGCCTATTCGATACGTAATTAAAAGGCATATTAACTGCCGCAAGATCCTTTCCATCCGTTCCATGTAAATAATGAAACACAATCGCCGCATCGTTTGCGGAACGGCAAATAGGTCCTACTTTATCTAAACTATAGCTCAATGCCATGGCACCCGAGCGACTAATGCTCCCAAAAGTAGGACGCAAACCGGTCGCACCACAAGTGGTAGAAGGCGAAACGATGCTGCCCCAGGTCTCGGTACCTATCGCAAAGGGAACTAATCCGGCAACCGTAGCCGAAGCGGAACCTGCGGAGGAACCAGAAGAACCATAGCTTAGGTTCCAAGGATTTTTTGTCCTACCACCATACCAGTAATCGCCCATCGCTAATGCGCCTAACGTGAATTTGGCGACTAAAACGGCCCCTGATTCTTTCAATTTCGAATAAACATAGGCATCTTCATCGATCTCCTGATCCTTGTAAGGAGCAGCTCCCCAGGTCGTCTTTGTGCCTTTCACCGCAAACAAATCCTTCAAACCATAGGGTATTCCATGTAATAAACCTCGGTATTTACCACTCGCTATTTCCTTGTCAGCCTGACGTGCCTGTGCTAATGCCAAATCCTCCTGAATGCTAATGACGCATTGCAAAGTCTCTCCGTGTTTCTTGATTCGTTCAATAAAGAACTGCGTTAATTCGACCGAAGTGATTTGTTTTGACTTGATTAAATGCGCGAGCTGATCGATGGAATAAAAAGCTAAATCAGATTTTTTTGCAGGTAATGTAGCTTTAACCGACGGCCAAACCACCGGTCGCTGCGTCTGATCAAATTTCATTCCCGGAAGTCTAGGATTTTGCCAAAGACTCAAGGGTACATTGTTATTTAATGACAACGCATGCATCGCTTTGTAGTTCGCTAGATTATCCACCACATCTGAATAAAGCGTATCTAATTCCTGGGTAGTGAATTGAATATCAAACAAGGACGCAGCCCCAGATAAATCCGATTTTGTTTGTGAAAATAATGAGCTAGAAAAAAGCAGCAAGAAGGCGATTTTTTTCATATTACTGGATAAATAGTTTAGCACGCTGTTTATTGATTTGAATGAAATAATTCCCTTTGGACATATGCTCTACCGAAATAGTCGTAGAATTTAATCCCTTGGATTGCGGTAAATTTTTCTGAAATACCTCACGACCCATCGAATCCATCAATTTGAGTATTGTTTCACCTGCTGCTGCGGAATCCCAGTCTAGTTTAACTAAATCACGAGCAGGGTTTGGATAAAGTTTCAGACTTTGAGATTCCTGCTCCACACCCAGAATATTAAAATCGGGAGTGGACCAAGGTACTAAACCCAGATTTGTTGTATTCCATGCCACATTGGTCAGTAAATGAAACTCTCCTGGCAATAAACTCATCTTTGCCTCCGCATCATTTACTTCAAACGATTTCCCACTAAAATAATCGTACCAGGTACCTGTTTTAGGGAAGCTAGCAGAAACAACTTGAGGATTGATATCCGGGTTAGCAATGACCAATAAGTGTTCTGATCCTCTTGTTAATAAATTTCGCTTCACCACAGAAAGGGAACCTACAGTAAAATCAGTCGTTGTAAAAATTGGTTTCGACGTTTTCAAAGCTCCCAACTGTTGATATACTTTTAATAATTTTGCACGCTCTGAATCCTGAGCATAATTCCACTTCAAGGGCTTCGCCCCAGTTCGACCATTCTCATTGATGGACACATCATAACCCAACTCGCCAAATTGCCAAATTAGTTTAGGCCCTGGAATGGTGAAAAAAGTGGCTGCTGCCATTTTCATTCGCTCAATTCTTTCTTGTGCTGTAAATGTCTTTTTAGCCCCAGAAGCTATTTCCACCATCAATCGCTCCTCGTCATGCGATTCGATGTAACTCATGACGCTAGGATTCATGAAACCTCTTGTCTTATAGGAAATTTGGCTTAAATCCTGTGTATAACCTTGAACTACACGCGTCATGTCAAACTTGCTATTGCCCCACAAAAGCATGCCATAATTTCCTAATTCATTCTCTTCATTATTTGCGGCAAAATGCTCTAATATGACATATGCGGACGCATCATAGCTGCGAATTTTATCATAAATTCGTTTCCAATTGCGCACGCGTGATCCATCATATTGGCCCCACTGACCTACATTGCTACCTGATGGCGTTTGTGTGAAACCTTTGGACAAATCAAAACGATACCCATCTATCTTATATTCATCTATCCAAAACTTGGTTACCAGATCAACCAGCCATTGGGTATGTAGGCTCTCATGATTAAAATCAAAGAAGACACTAAAGGGATGCGTCGCAGTAGGATTGAAGAAAGGACTCGATACCGTAGGTTTAGCCCCATCCCAGTACATCTTTACATACGGATTCTCAAAATCCGCCTGGTTCAAAACGATATCCATAATGACCGCAATCCCATTTTCATGGCATTTATCAATCAAGTATTTCAAGTCATTCTTTGTCCCATAAGCCTTATCTGGCGCCGTATAAAAGATGGGATTATATCCCCAAGAATCATTTCCTGAAAACTCTGCCACCGGCATTAATTCCAAGGCATTAATCCCTAACTTCTTCAAATAACCGATGGAATCAGCCACCGTTTTATACCGGCGATCGGCTACGAAATCACGAACTAATAATTCGTAAACGTGTAAATTAGAAGGAGATGGGCGCGTAAAATTAGTCGATTTCCAAACGTATGGTGTGGATCCCGGCTCAAAAACCGACACAATCCCCTTGGCCCCTACTGGATAACTTTTAAGACCCGGATAGGTGGTAGATGTGATAAATTTATCATTGTTAGGATCCAAAATTTTCTCTGTTAATGGATCAGCTACAGCTAAATTGCCATCTACCCAAAACTGATAGGCCACCTCTTTCCCGGGCACCTGAACTCCTAAATCAATCCAGTAACGCAATCCATCGGCAGTACGCTTCATTAAGTAGTCGGGTAAGGCAGACCAATTAGAAAACTCTCCAATCGCATAAACAAAAGAGGTCGATGGAGCATAAAAACAGAGTACCACTCGATTCCCCACATAATTTATACCATCTTTAATTCCTGCAGGCAAGGCTTCTGTAACAACCGTTGGCTTAGTTAAAATACGCACGGAATCTTTTAAAGTCGAAGACCCAGCCGTTCCCTCTAAAATCAGCGTATGTAATTTGCCTTTTTCGGATCCTAATGCGTAGGTATAATTGATGGAATCGGAGGCAGATGCAGTGGCTAGCACTGTTCCTGCAGATTTTAAACTAATCGATGAAGAGGCCGAAAACTTAGCCCTGATGGAAACAGATGTCCCCGCATCCGCTAAGGTAAAGGACTCCGTAGGGGATAGCCATTTCAAAGCATAGGACCCTGTAAAGAGCGGTAAAATAAAATCTTCCGTTTGCGCTTTACCATCCCCACTTTTTAATAGTAATCCTAATTTAACAATCGGATTTGCAGCTGGTACATTAAAGTAGGTACGCGGGGTAAGTTTAATCGACCATTTGTCATTGCCTAGGGAGGTCATCCGTCCTTTTTCAAAGGGGACACTAAAATTAGTTTGACCTGCTGGCTGGTATTTAAATGCATCCCCCGTTAACAAATCCCCTGCACCTGACCATAAAAAAACATCGTTTGTTTTCCCTAAAAGACCTGAAGCTCGCGAATCTTTCGCGAGCTTCAAGTCAAAAATCAAGGTAATCTCTTTATCTCCAGTTGGGAAAATTTCAACAGTTGAAACTTGGGCGTAAGTAGAAAATGAGAAAAGTAAAAAAAATAGATATCTCATCGAATTTCAAAAATTTGAGCTGATTTTGCTGGAACATTTAAAGTTTTCCCGAAAACAACATCCGTCGATTCCATCACATTGTGCGCCTTAGCACCTGCAGGAAGAATCTCTTCGTAATGACTCAAATCAAGGTTACGAGATTCAGCATTTTTATTTAGAACCACCATTACTTTGGCCTTATCCGTGTAACGGAAATAGACATAGATGCCATTGCCTTCGCCTGAATTCTCCGGGCCAAAATGCAACAATTTGCCTTTGTGAATCGCCTCTGACCCTTTTCTCCAAGTCAAAATCTTCTTGAAGAACTCTTGAGTCGCTTTCTCATCTGCTGTCATGTTCGCACCTGTAAATGCATTTTTCGCATCGCCTGCCCAGCCACCCGGGAAATCCCCGCGAATTTCGCCGTGCTCAGACGACTTCGGATTAGCCATTAAAATTTCTGTGCCATAAAACACCTGTGGAATACCACGCGTGGTGAAAATATAGGTCATAGCCATCTTCATTAAGGATTGATCATGTTTCATCTGCGTGAAAACACGCGACATATCATGGTTATCCATAAACACGACTAAATTATCTGGATTCGCATACACTAAATCACTCGAGATAACGCTGTAGATTTTGTTCAACCCTTTCCCCCAGTCCTTATCATTTTCATTCATCGCCTCTGAAATCGCGTTTTGTAAGGGAAAGTCCATTAAGGCTGGTAGAGACGATTTATAACCATCGCGATTTACTTTTCCACGTTGCCAGTAGGATGTGATGATCGGATTAGACGACCATTCCTCTCCTACTAAATTTAAATTGGGATATTCTGCTAAAACAGCATCGGACCACATTGTCGCAAACTCCTTCGTAGAGTAGGGATATGTATCGATTCGAATACCTCCTAAATGTGCATATTCAATCCACCAAATCGTATTTTGAATAATGTACCGCTGCATAAATGGATTCTTTTGATTCAAATCCGGCATTGCTGGTACAAACCAGCCTTCCGTCTGCAATTTTGTATCATACTTAGACACGTGCGGATCTTGCACCGTTTCACGGCGGTGTGTGGTGGAAACAAATTTACCTCCATAATTAATCCAATCAGTAAATGGCTTATCATCCATCCACCAGTGGCCATTTCCTGAGTGATTCAAAACAACATCTTTGATCAAATACATCCCATTCGCCTCCATTTTCCTCCCTAATTCACGGTATTCTTCATTTGTCCCAAAACGACGGTCAATTTTATAATGATCCGTAATCCCGTATCCATGGTAACTTTCTAAGGTTTGATCATTCTCTAACACCGGCATATTCCAGATAGCGGTGAATCCCATATTTTTTATGTAGTCCAAATGATCGATAATTCCTTTTAAATCACCTCCATGGCGATCATATAACGCACCACGATTCAATGACATGTCCCGCATTCCGGCCGCTTTATCATTTGCCGGATTACCGTTTGCAAAGCGATCAGGTGTAATTAAGTAAATCACATCTTTCGTGGAATATGAAGAACGATTAGCTGAATTCTTAGCACGTGCTTCTAAAGAATAATTAATGGTGTGAATCACTGCACCATTCTTTTTAATGACCAAGGGATACGTTCCAGCTTGCGCGTTAGGTGCAACAACTAAATCAACGAATAAATAATTAGGGCTGTCGCCGTTGGTTACTTTCTTAACGGTTAAACCGGCTTTAGTGGATGTTACTGCACCACCCTTCAAGTCTTTGGCTTTAATCAATAACTGTAAATTCGGGTTCTTCATTCCCACCCACCAGTTCAATGGTTCGACACGTAAATCTTGAGAGACAAGGGAGAATGAGGCACAAAAAAGGAGGCCTAGGAAAAGGACTTTTTTCATAAATTAATTTGATAGAGAATGATTGAATGGTTTTGATATACCTTTCACGAAAATAGGCAAAAATAGCGAAATGGAGGAACATTCACGGAAGAATCCTATAAAATAGATGCGCCGACAAGTAAAATATGCCCGATAAATTTGGTATTATTATTCAAATATGAGATATTTGCTAGGAAAATGAGCCTCAGTAGCCCAAACGACTAATTATTCAAATAATACAAATATAAATTACCTCTTTTATGTGTGGAATCGTAGCGTACATCGGAAAACAAGCAGCATACCCCGTTATTTTAAAGGGTCTGAAGCGTTTAGAATACCGTGGATATGATAGTTCAGGAATTGCATTATTCGGTGAAAACGTCTGCACATTTAAGAAAAAGGGTCGTGTGGCAGAATTGGAATCGTGGAACGAGTCCATCATTTCAGAGGCTACAGTAGGCATCGGGCATACGCGTTGGGCAACCCACGGAGAACCTTCTGATGTGAATGCACATCCCCACACTTCCAATAGTGGACGCATAACCCTCGTACATAATGGCATCATTGAAAACTATGGTTCATTAAAGCAGGAATTGGTTCAGAAGGGCTATACATTTAAGAGTGAGACGGATACAGAGGTTTTGGTCAACTTCATCGAAGACATCCAAATCAACAATAATTCTTCGCTAGAAGAAGCCATGCGTATCGCATTAAAACGAGTTGTAGGTGCTTACGTCATCATTGTGATGGAAGAAGGCTTCCCGAACCGCTTAATCGCAGCCCGTAAAGGCTCTCCTTTAGTAATCGGTGTAGGCGATGGCGAACATTTTTTAGCCTCTGACGCCTCGCCTATTATCGAATACACAAAGAAAGTAATCTACGTAAATGACTACGAGTTAGCGATCATTTCTCCAGATGAAATCATCTTAAAGAATTTAGGTAACGAAAACATTACACCGTATATACAACAATTAGACATGGAATTAGCTCAAATCGAAAAGGGCGGTTTCGACCATTTCATGTTGAAAGAAATTTTTGACCAACCAGGCAGCTTAACGGATTGTTTACGTGGCCGATTGGACATGGAAAACCTAACCTTAACTCTTGCAGGTGTGGAAGAACACATGTCCGTGTTCTCTCAAGCTAAACGCATCATTATAGTCGCTTGCGGAACGAGCTGGCATGCGGGTTTAGTGGCGGAATACATGATTGAAACCCTTTGCCGCATCCCGGTGGAAGTAGAATATGCATCAGAATTCCGTTATAGAAATCCAGTGGTAGGTGAAGGCGATGTATTAATTGCTATTTCCCAAAGTGGTGAAACAGCCGACACCCTGGTCGCCATCGAAAAAGCGAAGGAAGCGGGAGCCTTTATTTTTGGGGTAGTGAACGCAGTAGGATCATCCATCGCTCGTTTATCTCATTCAGGCGCTTACACACACGCTGGCCCAGAAATCGGCGTAGCAAGTACAAAAGCATTCACGGCACAATTAACGGTATTGGCAATGATGGCCATCAAAATTGGTCGCGAGAAAAAGACCGTTACTGAAGCTGAATACAATCGTTATTTAGCTGAATTAGCCTTAATTCCAGAAAAAGTAAAGGCTGTATTAGAAACACATGAGTCCATCAAAGAAGTAGCAAAGCATTATTCAGAAGCACGTGACTTCTTGTTCTTAGGTCGCGGATACAATTTCCCAGTGGCTCTAGAAGGCGCTCTAAAACTAAAGGAAATCTCCTATATCCACGCGGAAGGTTACCCAGCGGCAGAAATGAAGCACGGACCTATCGCGTTAGTAGACGAAAACCTACCGGTTTTATTCATTGCTACTAAAGATGCTTATTACGAGAAAATAGTTTCAAATATCCAAGAGATAAAAGCCCGCAAAGGAATGGTGATTGCCGTTATTTCTGAAGGCGATACCCAGATCCGCGATATGGCTGATCACGTAATGGTAGTTCCAGAAGTGGACGAGTTATTAGCTCCACTTATCTCTGTGATTCCCACGCAGATTCTTTCGTACTATATCGGAGTCTTGAGAGGATTAGATGTAGATAAGCCAAGAAATTTAGCGAAGAGTGTAACCGTGGAATAGTATGGAAGGGTTGAGTTTGGTTTGAGTGATTTACGACCTGATTTAGGTGGTGTAATCATCACTCGGGTCAGTTCCTGACCCTCGTTTCCATCCCGTAATAGAACAGGGATATTAA
>JACCDN010190463.1_pt1 | contig 31503 bp, 21 predicted proteins | sample 7441691 | NCBI WGS metagenome assembly JACCDN01 (sample SAMN15323439, study PRJNA562643) | freshwater metagenome | isolation source: river surface water | place: USA:Blue River Watershed | collected 2017-08-16
AGATGGTTCTGTTTGGTCTGAAGTTGTGCACGGTCACCTGGGTGGACGCCCACCAGTTGTTGATCTAGCTTTTGAGAAGCAGCTTGCCGAGGCACTGAACGCAGCCAGCGAGCAGGGCCTATTGGCTTCAGCTCACGACCTATCTGAGGCGGGTTTGGCTCAGGCAGTTGTTGAGAGCGTGCTTCGCTTCAACATGGGTGCTCGCATCTGGCTTGATGAGATTCAAGAGCGCGAAGGTATTGACCGCACCTGTGCATTGTTCTCAGAATCCACCGGTCGAGTTCTAGTTTCTGTTGGCCGTGAAGATGACGTGAAGTTTGTTGGCCTGTGTGAGGCCCGCGGTATTCCGGTGCTTCGCATTGGTGTCACCGATAACTCAGGCGAACTTGAAATTCAGGATGTTGCCACCTGGCAGCTAAATGATCTGCGTGGTGCCCATGAGGGTACTTTGGCTGAGTTGTTTGGCTAATCGATTAAGAACCCCTGGCTTGACTTTGATTATCAAGCTAAATCGCAGCTTCACCCATTGGATGCTCCTCATGTGCACGCCTTCAATCGTGAAATGGATAAATCACCAGCTAAGAGCATCTACAAGCTTTCGGATATTCATGCCCCACTTCCATTTTTTGGTTCGCTCGAGGCAAAGGTCGTAATCCTCCTTGCCAATCCTGGGCTGAGCCCGAATGAAATTGAGCCAGACGAATCCAAAGAGCAATTAGCCCTATTGGATTCTGCGCGAAGGCATGAAACCGAAAGTAGTCACTTTATCTATCTTGATGAAAGGATGAAAGGCACTGAAGGCTTCAACTGGTGGAATCTGAAGCTTCGCAGTCTCCTATCGGATTCCTCACTCGAGGTATTACACGGGAATGTTTTGGTTGTGGAGTTCCACCCGTACCACTCAGTCAACTTCTCATTCCTTCCAATTACTTTGCCAACACAAAATTACTCGTTCTCACTCGTTGAGGAAAAAGTTAATCAAGGTGCGACTTTCGTTATAGGCAGGCACAAGCAGGGTTGGCTCACCGCTGTCCCCGAGCTGGCAGGGGCTGAGTTGTTCTACTTCAAGTCAAGAAATGCGGCGATTACGCCTGCGAACTTGTCCCAAGATGGCTATACGGGAATTCTCCGAAGACTTGAGTAGGCGAAATTTGCAGCTTAGTTCAGCTGCCTAAGAAGCCTGTACTTCAAACCAATCGTTTGAAGCTCGTCGCTCAGCTTAAGTAAAGATGAGCCAGGTAGCGCTACCACGCATACCTTGTAACCGCTGAGCGCCTCACTGATAAATGGACGCAGGTCGGCACCAAGGTGGTTTGAATTTAAATCAACCAACGCGCTTGAACCACGGCGAATTGGGTCAATTTGCGACTTCAGATTTGGATCCTCCAACCCATCAGTGATAATCATCAAAAGTCCGTCAAGGAGGATTGTCCCGGGCATTTCTGGAACCCAAGCTGACTTTTTGGCTCTAACTGGTGTTTTCACCCACTGCCAGACCGGCCTGTCGTGGCCTTCATCTAGGCTAATTATGTAGCTAACGATGCGATTCGAAGAAAGGGTCTCCGTGGACTCTTTTTCAAGCATTAGGTAACCAGTAATCTCAACAGCCATTTAGGGCCTCTTTCTGCCCCGCGTCTTGAACTCAGCAAAGCTGATAAGGCTACAGGTCTTTTCTGAGTGGTGTCAAGTCTGCAAATGTCAGGGCGAGCTTCGGGGAACACAGAGCAAAATAATTCAACAAGGTATTGAAGTGATCGACTGATGCTGTGATGACTTTGTCAACTTCACGTTCAGAGCCTTTGGCGTGGTGGGTTATGTTGCTTCTAATTTCGAACCAGGTCATCAACGGGCTATTTTCTGCACTTGTCCCCTTACCCGTTGGGTTGCGGTAACTATGAGCTGAAAGGCTGTGGTCAATATTTGCTGCTTTGATTGCCTCTTGCAATTGGGGATCAGATTGAAATTCCCTCCGACGTTGACCAAGAGAAATATCCTGAGAAGTTGCCCCGAGTCTAAACAATTCCAGTCTTTCTTGAATCGACCAGAGATAGAGCAAGGTGGATTGAAGTTGAAAGTACGATTCCCAGTATTCTCCCCTTTTTGGATCTGAGATTTTATTAAGATTCAATACTTGTATGGATTCTGATAACTTGTTTCTAACCCAAGGAAACCCTTTTGAGAAAACGTCATCTACTTGTATGCTCCAGTCTTCAGCATAGGTAGCGTTGTTTATTCGACCACGAGAAACTAAAACGTTAACCCGCTGAGAATCTAAAATCGATGTAGACCATAAATAGCGCGGGCGATTGGACTCTGTGCCTTCGAAATGGCCAATAACTTCGTAGGCCTGTTCGGGCTCGGAGAACCTGAGTTCAAATCCAGATACTTTGTGGCCTTCTTGCTTTCGTGCGTAAGCCACACCGTCGGCAATTTGAAGAACATAGTCAGTTAGAGTCGCGGGGCGCGCTGCCTCCACAAAACGAGAAATCAGTGGATACGCCAATTCATCTGGCTTAAGTGAGCCGTATACAAAAATCGGGAACGACGGATCAGGTTTTTGAGAGATTAAGTTAGTAGACGCCCCTTGCTGATTCATTTCACCTGGTTTCCTGTTGAAACGCTTTTCTGCTTTTGAGGTTAAACATCGAAGGCCAAAGCACCAAGTAGCTTGCGCACGTCGAGTATTCCAGTGTCAATAAACTCGGCCCAAATATCATCAACGTGTTCACCCCCGCCAAACATACCTTTCACGCCTAGTCTTTTCATTTCAGGATCCCTGGCGATGTAATTTGCCAACCTTAATGCCGTAGACCCTTCTGAGCGACCGAGGACTTTAGCTAGTTCAGCAACAAATTCTTTTGGAGGGTTCTTACGAATTTCAGGCTCTAGTGAAAAATAAGCCGCTAGGGAGACTAGCAAGTCCCGCCGAGTCCATTTAGAACGCGCCATTATTCAACCTGCACTGGTTTCTTGAATCCTGCACCCACAGCCATCCAGGTAACTAGTCTTATCTCTGATTGATTTACATCAGGCAAAGGCTTGGGTTCCGGGGCTTCCTGAACTCCCTCTAGGTCCAACAAGTTGATAATCTCTTGTAGTTTTTTGGAATCGTCAGCCACAGAATTTAGAACTCGACGCATAGAAATAGCCACACGTCTTGACGGAACGCTTCTAAGTCGAGCCAGAGTCGCCGATTGGACGAGGTTTCCTAAGCCGAGACCTTTTTGCATGACAAATTGAGCGGCATCCAAGAACGCGAGCGGTGGCTCTGGCTGCAAGTTATTTGGATCTGTGTTCTTTTTCCAAGCTTCATAAATAGAGGCCTGCGCTACTTTCCAAGCTTCGAAGGCCCCTGAGTATGCCGCTTCAGATAATTCCCTAGGCATTTCCTTGTTTCGAGGATCCGCCATGGTCAAGCTAAACAGGTGCTCGGGCTGGACATTTGCTTTTCCTTCAAATTCTGCAATGTTCCAGTCCTTATCGGCTTGAACATACCTGAACCATGGGTCCGGATGGTCTGCAATTTTCACGCAGAAAACATAGCCATTGCTACGAGCATTTGGATTCACAAATCCGCTGCCTGCACCAAATGGTAAGTTCTTAACTTCATCCTGGAAGGTTGCGAAGTTACCAAGCTCCTTAAACAGCCTTCTTCTGAATTCTTCACCCGATATGGCGCCAGCACTTGCCCCTCGTTCAAGAAGTTCTTCGAACTCTTTTTCGACTTTTTCTGGATCATGGAAAATTACGTCGACTTCGGATTCTCTTCCAGGAAGCACATTGGCCGCTCCAATTGCAGCTTCGGCTTGAGCCAACTTTCTTTCCAAAGTTTCTTTCAGCCCAAGCATCTCGTCAAGGTGCTTAGCAGGGAAAAACAATCCAAGGTGAACTTCATCGTGCTCACTGAATAGACGATCAACACGACCATGCCTTTGAACAATCTTCATTGGGTTCCAAGGCAAGTCATAATTGATTATTTGACCCGCCTGCTGCAAGTTCACACCCTCGGCCAATACGTCGGTAGTGATCAAAACATCATAAAGATCTTTGCCGGTCGGCTCCCCATCGTCGTTTATACGGCTGGCAGTCTTTGGAGCAAAGCTTTCAATGATGTGAGCGCGCCCACCTTGATCGACCCCACCTGTTTGACCAGATTTATGCACAGACTTATAAGAACCCGACTGCGGCTCGGCAACTCGTTCCGAGTAATCAGAGATAGCGCCACTCGGTTTGCCCTTAAGCAGTGTCGACAACCTCTCGTGCACGTCGATCACGGTGTCCGAATAGGTAGAGAAAATGATTACTTTACGCCTGTCACCTTCACTTGCACCTGATGCATGCGGGCGCCTAGCAGCCTTCGCTAATGCTTCAAGCTCAGCAGCTAACGCATCAAATTTTGGATCTGCCACCTTCAGCGCAGCAGCAGCAAGTTTTGAAAGTGATTCCAGAAGTGCCAAGTCCGCTTCGGCATCGGCTTTCAGTGCATCAGCAAAATATTCACTCACTGGTCGAGCTTTTTGCAGGGCTTTCTCATCTAGGTCAGCCAACGCCTCTTCAAGATCATCGGAATCGGAAGAAACCCATTCACGTAACGCTTCGCCTTCAAGTACGAAACCAGCTTCAATGCCTTGAATGAATTTCTTGTGAGATATGACGAGGGTTTGTATTGTATTACTTAGGGCACTGGCAGAACTTTCGAGTCTCTTTAGCAGTGCACTCCTTAATAGTCCGGCGTTCTGAATCTGGATTCGTTCAACGGCGGCAGTTCCTCTCAAGTAGCGACTTGGTGTGTATCGCGCCATCATTAGGCGATTTGGATCTCCCTTTGCGGCTGAGTAAGCCGTGTAGAGATCTTCTTTCTCATCAATTTTCAAGGCCAATAGGACGGCGCTTACGAGTGCGTCACCTTCTGGACTCAAATCGTAATCAACTCGTCGAACCCGTGGCGTAGGGAACTTGATTGGAACAAGGTCGCCTTTAGGGTTTCTGATCGACTCGTTTGGGTAATGTTCTTTGACAAATTTTCTGGTTCGTCGAACAGCCACTTGATCCATCAACTGGAACAGATGATCAGGCGTGAGATTTTCAGGGTCCATATCTTGAGCACGCCGTATGTACTCACGGATACTAGGGATGTCCAAGTTTGCAAATCGAGCATCGTCACGAATGAAGTAACGCACTAGTGTGTCCAAGTCAGACAAAGAATTGTTGACAGGAGTTGCAGTTAGCAAAACAACCTTTTTAGGGTGCTTGCCTTCCAATATGACTCGGTCTATGGCTTTAGATTGGTCCGCGTTTGAGTTGCGTAGGTTATGAGCTTCGTCCACTACAACCATTGCGTAGTCGCGGACCTGATTTAGGAAACTATTGTGCTCCGGGTGTTCCGGGTCCATTTTGATTCGCACTTCTGCGTACGACATCACATCCGTTAGGCGGAATCCATGCTTGCGCAAGAAAGGCTCCCACATACTGGCCTTGAGTGCCGCTGGGCAAATGATCAAAACACGCTGTCGACGAATATCTGTTGCTTCTTGAATCACCTCACCCGCAAGGTAAGTTTTTCCAAGCCCAACTTCATCAGCAACAATTACTCCACCGTTGGATTCCAGTAGTCGTTTAATTCGAGCAATGCCATCGAGCTGAAAAGCCGCCAGCTCAAAATTGCTAGCTACGGGTCGCTCTTCATCTAGCACTGCACCGTAGAGCTCAAAAAGCATCCTGAGAAAAATCTCCCACGGAGTATGCGGTGCCCATTGTGCTTCGTAAATCCCAGCAAGGTCGTATTCTTCGGATTCTGACCAATATTGCTCAAACCAATCAACAACTTTTTTTCCATGTTGTTGATCTCCGGCCGGATACCCAAGATTTAGCTCTGCATTTAGCTTTAGGCCTGCATAGGTCATGTTGCTTGAGCCTGCAAGTACGCCTTCCATGCCTGGGCTCGAGGAAATGTAAGCCTTACCGTGCAAGAAACCTTTTGTATATCTTCGGACCTCGACTTTGGCTTTACCGTCTGGATCAACTTTTTTCAGCCAAGCAACCATTCGCTCTGCCTGTGAAACAGACTCAAGAGTAAAGCCGGTGAGGTCTCGCTCCCTGCGCAGCCACGCTTCGTGGTCAGAAGAAGCGCTTTGAAGTTTTTTGTCCACTCCTTTTTCACCCTGGACAGATGCCAAGATTAATTTTTTCTCGGGCTCAGCGCCCAAAAGCAATCTGATGTGTGGAGCTTTCTCTAATTCATCTCCAAGTAAGTTGAAGCCAGCAGGATTTATGTAAGCCGTAGCGATAGATACTTCAGGTGACTCTCTTAGTTTTGTTCGGAAGAACTCGAAGAGACGATTCACTTCCTCGGCAACAGAAATTCCTTTGACAGGGTTGTTGGTGGCAAACGTAGGTAAGTGTGGGTCAGTCATTTCTACCGTTCCAATACATCAGAGTTTCTAAAGCTGTTTTTAGTCTTGCAGGGTCGCTCCACCCAGTATGAAAAGTTTCAAAAATGTGTTTCAGATGTTTTTGATCTAAACCATAAACATGAGCAACAATTCCATCAAGTTCCGCAATCAATAAGGCTTTGCGGGAGGCAGTAGGAGCTTGCAGTTCGTTCCACCCAGCCTCCTGAAGCCAAATTACACTTCTCTTGTCGCCGGCTGACAGCTCGCAGGAAATGTCAATGATCCGTTTGCAGGCGGCGTCTCCAGCTTTGTATTCGGGTACCGGGAGTGAATTAAAAATGAAAAAATTCATATGTAGCTCTACAAATCTTCTTGAATACCAATCAAGCACTAAAGAATTTAAGACACCTAATAGAAAAGCCTCTTTGCGAGCATCAGAGTCTTTGTTGACTAGAAATGGGGCTGAGTTCAACAAGACAACCCCAGGTGGTTGCAAACAAGAAATCATTGTTCTGGTGTTTGTTGCGTTGGTTATGTCCCGAAACGCGATTCGTGCTCTATCAATGGGAAGGGTAAGCGAATCACCATCACCAAATGAATCGACTGCAGGTCGCCTTCTGGCCTTTGCCTCCAGAACTGGCTTTACCAGTTCCTTGTCAGCTGTCCCCGCCAATTCCCCTTCAAGAGGGCTCCAGATACCGAATGTCGATCCCTTGACTACCGGCAGGTTCCCAGATGTCAGATCGTCTGCATAATAGTATTTCGCATCTGTGGTCTGGTTTAAGTCACCCTGAATTGGGTAAAACCTCAAATCCGCGCGTTCGTTTACCCCAATGCTCGGTGACAAGCGCATTTGCAGGAAAACATTAGCGCTTTCGAGTGAAGGAAAACTTGGGAAGGTAGCTGCTTCGTTCCATGAAAGAATTTCGTCACTCTGAAGTACAAGGTGGTTTAAGTTAACTTCACTAAGCGCTTGTTCTGATTCAATCGGACCAGCAAGCTCAACTTGACCCTTAACGTCGGATTGGATAGTTATCAAAGCGAATGAGTACCGCTCATGCACGCCTTCAAAAACCCAACTTTTTTTATTAACAAGAGTGGTCACCGACGCAAAGCGACCAGTTGCAGCAATTGTGCGCCTCCAAAGCTCCAAGCCTTTAGCGGCTAACGCTGTGCGAGGAAGCACGACAGAACAATAGCCTTTACTGCGAACTAACTGAAGAAATCTCCAAGCAAATGCCTTGTACAAGTCCGGATGCCCTGTCGTCATGCCTGGGAACGGACCGGTGGCCAACGTTTTTCTCATGAAGTTAGAGACAGCCTTCTCGCTTTCCATTTGCGAAACGAGCTCCGGGCGATTTTCTCTGTAGTCGTTCATCAATTTTCGTTGTGTAGAAACCGGTTGCCCTTTAAGGCCAGGGAAATGGGCTAGCCAAAACTTGATCTCTTCATAGACAAGCGCCTCCCAAGGGGGGTTTCCAACCAGCACATCAAATCCTGGGTTCTCTCTCAAGAAAACTTCAGGGAAAAGGTAGGGCATGTGAGCTGGCTTAACCGCGTCGATGAGCTCGCCGACAGCTGGTTCGGAATACAAAACTCTAAGTTCTTCCTCTGTCAAAGCTGCGCCTGTCGAAATTGCACCGTTTCTGTTTGCAATAGCTAGGTCAAAAATCATTTTTGATTTCTCGCCGGCTAATCTGACTTTTTTGGCAGATTCTGCGGCCTTAATTGCCTCTTTTTTGCTAGCCTCATCTGCATTTGCGATATCTTCTAAAAGCTGCTTTGCATCATCAAGAGATTTCTCAACTACAGAATCAAAAAGACTACTCCCGTTCTTTTCACGTCCAGGTATAAGTGCATTGAGGCCTTCAGACACGGAACCTATGCCCGTAAGGCTGTTAGCGCAGACTAGATTATGGTTCAAGCTAGACATAGGTAAACCTGGAACAAAAGTATGAATCCAAATAGCAAGCCGCGACAACTCAACTGCCATTGGATTCACATCCAACCCATAGATACAACGCCTTGCTATTTGGCGTCTCAGGAGGCTCGACCTCTCGATATCTGCATAGGCCGCCTCGTCTTTTCCGAGTGCAAGTTTGGCAGCCACATCAAGCCTCAAAAGTTCTGCAGTAACGCCATCAATTTCATTACCCGGCTGAATCAGAAATGACCTCATTGTTGTTTCAATTTTGTCGATCGCTGCAACGAGGAAATGCGCAGATCCCATCGCCAGATCCGCAATCCGAAAATCAAAGAACTTCAGGTAAGCACCTGTTTGATCACCAGCGTTGATCAGGGCCTTCACTTCACTTAAGTGGACGGAAAGTGCCGGGGCTATGGCTTTCTCTAGCAGATGATCAACTACAAATGAGGGCGTGTAATACGAGCCTGATGATTTACGATCGCCGGATGCTGAATGGAAATAAACGTCATTCCTTGTGGCAAGAACTTCATCGCCTTCTTTCGCTGGAACCCACGCACCTTTACGATCGACAGTCAAGTCTTGATCTGCGACAGAAAGCGAACTTTCCAGAAGTCCTTCATATATGGTGCCGAATTCCCGAACACTTAGGGACCGGAAATCAACAGGTCCGGCTACACCGTCCTCGGTGGCATCATCGACGACGAGCGCCCTTAAGGCCGGGCCCAGAACCCTATCGGGTAGAGCGATTGAGCTAATCAAATTGCCTTCGGGGTGTAGATGTGGATCCGAACCAAACAACCCGCCATTGTAGGCCGGTATCTGCATGTCTGGATTGCCCTGATCGATTGCATCCCAGATTTGCCTAAGATCAAACCAAATTGTTGCTGATTCACCAAATTGCGCTTCTGGGTCTCGCTTTAGTAAATGATCAGCCCAGTGTTTTATGCTATTGCTATCAAATAGCTCGTTTCGGCCTGATGGTAAAAGACCTCGATCTTCTGCATACGCTTGAAAAAGTAGTCTGAAAAGTATTCGCAGAGTTAACTCGTAGGCCAGTTGTAGGCCCTTGGCGTCCAATTCGTATCCCTTAAGGCGTAGCTGGTTTGCGACCTCTTTGGCTAAAGCTGGAACAACGGACTCGTAAACACGCTCTCTTAGCCGTTTACCGAGATCAGAGGCAAATTTATGACTGTTTTTGAGGAGCTCCTCTGCAGTTCCATTTTCAGAAAGAGCATCCGCCGAGAAGATTAGGCTAAGTAATCCAGCTTTTTCTTCATCAATTGTCAGTAAATCAACTTCGAAAAAGGTTTCAACTTGGCTTTTTTGACCGACACCAACGCCATCTTTTGCAGGATAAAGGCGAATTTGAGAATCTCTGATTGCGACGACCCAGGGTGCCCCTTGCTGGTTAGCAACTCCTAGTCCCCACTCGACGGGTGTTGATTGAAATCTTGGGCTATTGGAGTCAAAAGTCTCCCCAGCCTCCAAAAGAATTGCAACTACTCGGCTTGGAGAGCTCTTTGCACTAAGTAATAAGGTACGTGATGGCGAAGAGGTAACTTCGAATCCTAAGCCATCGATAAGATCCCTGTTCCTCAGCCCCTGCAGTTCCAGCGCTTGCTTCTGAGCCCCCTCCCATTTCGGGTGGCTAGAGATACTGGTTCTGACATAGTGACTTGCGAATAGGCCGTTGTTTGTAAAACCTGGCATATCGGTGGTCTGGAGGGAACGCCTCACAGAAATAGCCCTTTGATAGGCCAGAATGCCGTTTTCTTGTTCAAGAATCGAGTTTAGAAAGCTTGTGGCAACGGCCAGCTTCTGCACAAGCACCTCAGAGTCGGGATCGGGGCCGAAAAGGTGAACTTCATGCCCAACTTCGACGGCAACCATGACACTTACCTGAAGGCGGCCCTTTCTATCGTTGAATAAAGTCTTCAAAAGCGCGCGGCTTGGGGGCGTTTGGGCTTCAGCGACAGCAATTTGGATTGGCTGTGCACCTTTCCCAAAATGAACCTGGGTAGGAACGACTGCCTTCTCCTCTATATTGAGGATCCAATCAATTGAAGACTTTGATTGAAGTTTCAAATTGCCCCCCTACGCTCTCTGTAATTCACGAGTTTAGCCTCTTGTGCTGACATATTTAGGTCGCTCTCGGGAGGCCAATGGTCGGCATGCCCTGGGATGTTTTATGTCGCAATAGAGATGTATCCTTTTCAAAAGACTCTTTGGGGGCACTATGTCTAACTTTCCTGTATCAAATTCATCTGTCACTCTTGGCATTGAGAATCGCCCGTTTGAGGCCGGAGGTAAGTCTGGTACCGCTGAAATCTGCCAAATAGAGACCAGTGACGGGCTCAAGGCAGAAGTTTCCATTCAAAAATTCAGCGATGGTGAGATTCATATTCGTCTAACTGAATTTTTGAAAACCCCGCCACCTCGCTATTCCCACCTAATTAAAAATGGAACCATGACCGTCCAGGTGCGCGAAGATGGAAAATGGGTAGCTCTGCTAAGAGCTCTCAGGCCCGGTGGAAGAGAGCATCCCACTTTGAATAGCGTTTCACTTGAAGAATTAGACATGCTTTTGGATTATAAAGATGTCAAAGAATGGTTAGAAAGCTTGGGATTTGAACTGGGGACTTGGTCAGAGCTAAACCCCAAGGCCGGAAAATTCAAGGATTCCTTTGCCGTTGCAATAGATGCATCGAAAGGCAACTTATTGGTTCTACCGTGGGCGTTGACTCGCGTGATTGCTCTCATGAAGCAACTAGGGAAACCCGGGGTTGATGTTTCATGATTCAGAATTACCCTTTACACGTTCCGGAAAATAACAGCCCAGGCGAGTGCCTTGGAACTTTTTCCACGGCCATTGCTCTTCTTTCCCTGGAGCTAGGGGGAATTATTAATGAACGAATGGAGGCCAAGGAAGGTTTGTATTGGTTTTCATACTTAATTGAAGATAGAAAATACCAAGACAGCCGGTATAACAACTACAAGAACAAACTTGATTTCAGTTTTTTAGTCGTGGAAATTTGCAATTTTTCCGATTCACCGCTTCGGGACGGGCTACCAAGAAACGACCCAAAATTCTACAACACTCTTCAGGATCTACTTCAAGCTCGAAATCGCTGGTATCACAGTCATGAAGTACACAATATTCATAAGCTTTCTGAAGCTCTTAGGATGGCCTATTACATCGCCAATAAATGTGGTTTGGATTTTGCCGATGAACTAGTGCCAGTTTTAGAACGCGCAAATGACATCGCTTCTGGAAAATACAAATCACCTTTGCCGGCGACAACTGAACAACCAAATGAAGCCACGGCTCAAGAAGAACCAAAAGCTATGAGGCAATCTGCGGTTGGTGCAACTTGGTTAGGGCCGGTTGGCGCGAGGAAGATTCAACTCACAAAATCCGGTGCACTTGTCGACTTACAAAAAGGCGAGAACGTCACTGGTGAAATGGGAAATCCGACGGAAAATCGATACCTGCAGCTTTGGAAGAAACTGGGTCTGGACTGGCTTTGGGTGGACGAGTTTGGTTCTGTAGCGTCTCACATTTATGGTTCGCTGAGGATGGTTGGATACTGGGGCTCTGAGCCTGATGATCTTGAGCAAGATCCCTTTGCAAAAATCCTACTTTCAAACACTTATGCCTATGCAGGTGACGTGTTTTATGAACGCGAGAACAGTGAGTCACTCGATGAGTCCTTCGTGGGCAACATAACGAAATCAACTCTCGATCGAGGCCGTGAGATGGTGCAAGAGGGTGAAGTGCTAAGAGTAACTTGGGATGGTGACCTTATTTGCTTTGGCGACCAAGGCCCCCAGTACATTGGTGAAGTTGAATCTGAAGATTGGTTCCCTGGGCACTTTTTCCTTCCAACTACAAAGGGATAGCTGTGTCCTTTGATAAAAACGAGGAAAAGTGGAGTTCTCAGTTACGTTCAAGCTCTCTTGTTATCCAAGTAAATTACGATGACAATGCCGCAAAAGAAGCGCTAAAGAAAATTGGATACCTCTTACAGCAAGGAAAGACTTCGTATGTTGAAAATTTTTGTCTGGCTTCGTTATTAATCGGCTTAAACTTCGTCGCATCCGCTGAGTCGAAACCAGGGGAACTATGGCCTCCAATTTTCAAAGCTCTCAATAACTTTGAAAACACTGGGGCACATCAGCAGCTAATTACAAAGATGCACAGAAACGCCCTTGCAAAATTCGGTCTGCAGCGATTTGAGCATCCACTGGGCCGCATTGGTGAAATACAAATTCATGCTGGAATCCCAATAAAGAGCCAGCAAGCATTCATTGAAAAACTTACAAAGGCCTACAAAACTGAGCCTGGTTTTAACGCAGAAGTTTTCAATGAATTAGTTAGATCAATCCCGAAAGCTTCACTGCAATCCAAAGGGTTCGACGCCCCAACTTGGCATTTTATAAATCAAGCAGGTCCCGTTGCCGACGATTTTGTCTCTAGGTGCATTGATGTCCTTGATGACATGCAAGATGGCGAGTATGACGAGAATGGTGGGCAGGGCCTCCCTCTCAGGATTATTGATGAGATTATCCGGGTTGTGAAAGCGAGCGGGTCGATGACTAGAGCCACAGGCGGTAGTCGCGTCTCGAAACCGAGGGTAGTTTGGAATTCGGCTACAGGTCAAATAGAAGCAATCCTCCCGGCAATGCCCGAGAATGGAAAATCTTCAACAGTTTGGACCGTTGAGTTTCAGGGTATTCAAAATGATTTTTCTATCGCACAAACCCTTCCAGGCCTGGCACCTCGAACGCTCTCTGTTCCGATCCGTACCGTAACTTCGAACTTAAATTTCAAATCTTCTGTCTTCCCCTCAGATGAAGAAACCGCCCTGGTTCGGAACTGGGATATGTCTCTCTATAAAGAAGAATCTCCTGTGCTGCTTTTCAATAGTGATGGCGAGTTGGATGTCCAGAAGGGTCCTTTGGATCCAACCAGCTACAGAATTGTCATGCCGAAGTCATATAACGGAGTTTCTTCGTACGTCAAGGTTGACGGTGAGAAAGCGGCTCGATTCGTTGATGCGCCCTTTGGGTGGGGCGATGACATATCAGGTAATTCATGGATAGCCATAGAAGTAGATCTGGGTGATGCTAAGGATTTGGCAGTTTTTCTGGGCTCTGATGAGAACCCAGCCGTTCTGAGGCCCGTATCGCTCCTACGCAAACCTAGAATCAACCAAGACACTCATTCCCCTGGACTATTTGATGCAAACGGAAACCAGATTTACTTTGCCCTGCCAAGTATTTCCGTTCCACCGAGTATGGAGGGGCAACCATGGAATCTTGAACTGAAAGATGAATTTAGAAGGTTAATCTACTCGGAAACCCTGCAAGAAGTTAATGGCTTGCTCATTCCTCATACCCCTGATGACTTGGATGGGATCTTCGACATTACTGTGAGCCGTGGGTTTGGAGCCAGCGCCCGTCAAAAAATTGCAATCGTCAGTGGTTTGAAATCTGATGTTGAAGGCAAACTTAGAAAGTTCGCAAGTAACACCTCGGGTCTAGAAGAGATGACTGTTGCAGTCACAAGAGGTCAAATTAATGAGAACTTTGTTTTCACCAATCTTGAACAGGCAAAATTAGAAACGACAAATCGATTGTCATCCAAGCAATTTGTAATTCGACCACCATCCGAACGATTTGAGCTACTTAATGCTGTATCGCTTAAATCTTCTGACTGGATAACACCAACTAAATCTCACATTGAAGACTTAGAAAACCTTCAATTCTATGCTCGGTTAGAAGATTCTAGGGGTGCCGAATTAGTTGCTCTTTGGCCAGACAAAGAAGTAATGGCCATTATGCCGAAGGAATCGCATCCGAACTTGCGATTCAATCTTGGTGAATTCCTTGAGACAGCATCCAGTAAAGGTGCATTCGAAATTTACCTAAAGACCGGTTCAGGTAGATCCATATTGGCCGGTCACTGTTTCCCTAAACGCATGTTTTCGGGTTACGCCTACGATGCCGAAGCTGCGACTTTGGAACTTGACTTCATTGGCGGCAACCTCCCGGCTGACCTCGACATTTGCTTCTATGTAAGTCGGGCACCCTGGATAGAACCAATTGCTCTGCCACTCGAAACTAAATCCATTCGTGTTCCAGAGACTGCAATTGGATACGGAGACGTGTTCTTTAGTGTTGCAATACGTAACCCTTGGGTAGCAAACAACTTTCCGAAAATTCCAGATCGTGATGGCTCTAACACAGGACTAATCAAGCTTCCAAAGCCTGACCCCCAACTTTCTCCCGATCATTCGCTCGCGCACTGGTTGGAGACAGGTGAGCTTACGCCGCTAGCCGAAGAAATAAGCATTGATCGAACTTGGCAGTGCATGCTTCTAGGCCAGTTCCAATCGGGCGCAATCGTAAATCGAAACGCCATGCGTGAGTTTGCTTCGAGGATAATCAGCCGCAAACCGGCTGAGGCGCTGGAATCCTACCCCGAAGGGTTGCGGAGTGATGAGAGCTACCTCAAGCACCTAATCACCACCGGTTTGGTTTCTGAGCCTTCGATAGACACCAGAAGAGGTATAGAGGAGTTCTCAAACAAACCTGTGCTTGCCTGTCTACTAACAAGCGGCTCAAATGAAGCAGAGCTGACGGACTTGATTGACCTTGCACATAGAAATTGGGGGCTTCAAACCGGTGATTCAAACGATGGCGATGAAACAGTGAATTCTTTGGAGCAGGCGATCCTAAGAAAAGCTGCTCTCTTTCGAACCCAACCCATGCTTTTTGATGCCTACGATGACGAGCAACTTCAAGGTTTCGTGGACCGATATGTTCCCGGTGTGATCTTCGAAGGTGGCACAATGGCCAAGATTGTTTCTGATCTTGGCTTCAATGCCGAACGAGCAAGTGAATACATTGATCCTCGGGGGCTTGACGCGGCGCTGGCCGACCTCGGTGTTATTTCTGACCAACTAGGCGAGGATTTTGCCGCTCTGGCATCCACCCGTCCCTTGGTAGATATTGAACTTCGAAAGAGTGTCCGTGCAACTAGGGGACTGAGAGTTCTAACCCTTGATTTACCAAGCATCTCGATTCGACTGAGCCTGTTGGCTCGCCTAGCCCCGCGTGGAAATAAGCTTGCTGAAGGGGTATGGGAAAAGCACAAATTTGTCTTGCAGCAAATAAGTAAGTCTTTCCCTGAGCTTGTAGAGCTAGATTTGACCATTTCCGAACTGTTCCTAAAGATACGAGAAAGTAACGACAATGACCAACATTGATCCCCTTGCTACGTCAGCCGAGATTACCCAAACATACGGTCGCTACCTCAAGTCGTTAGTGCAGCCAAGGCAGAAGGCTCTATCAGACGCGATTGCGAAAGCCATCGATGATTCAATCAACGAGCCCGGCGGAATCGTTAAGGGACCCTACCTGGAGGCGACCCCTCCTTACGTTACCGGCAAAACTATTCGTCAACTCGTCGATGACGGCATCCTGGATGATGGTTTTCTAAAGCTCGGCAGCAACTCTTTCCCATTGGACCGCCCTGTCTACGCGCACCAAGAAGAAGCAATCAAGAAATTAAATGATGGAAGAAACATCTTGGTCGCAACGGGAACCGGTTCAGGAAAAACAGAAAGCTTTTTGATCCCCATCATCGATCACCTTTTGAAAGAGAAAAAAGCTGGCACTCTTGGGCCGGGTGTTAGAGCCTTACTTCTTTATCCCATGAATGCTCTAGCTAACGACCAGGTAAAAAGAATTCGTGAAATCTTATCTTTAGATGACTCAATAACATTTGGTAGGTACACCGGGGAAACTCTCCAGACCCTCGATCGAGCACAGAGTGAATATGTTCAAAGAGAAGGTAGGAAACAACCCAAGAACGAACTTATTTCTCGGGAGCAAATGCGAGAAACTCCTCCCCATATCCTACTTACCAATTATGCAATGCTTGAGTACCTTTTGTTGCGTCCCGAAGACCATGAGATATTTGCAGGGGCCAACAGCAGCTCTTGGAAATTTATAGTTGCCGACGAAGCGCACACCTATGACGGAGCGCATGGAGTTGAAGTAGCTTTGCTGCTGAAGAAACTACGTGAACGAATCGACAAAGACGGATCGATAACTACGATCGGGACTACCGCGACAATTGGCGGTGACGACAATGCCAAAGAAAACTTTGCAACGAATTTTTTTGGGAACGCATTCCAAATTGCTCCGAACAAAGATGGGTTTAGGGACCTAATTGAACCTCAGCGCAAGGACATCACCGCAGGCACTTGGAAGTTTGAAAGCGCGGACACGTGGATAGAGATAAAGGACGAAGAAACTTTCTCCAGTGCTGCTTCCGTTTTCCTTGCTGAGTCGAAGCCAACGCACGAAGCATTCTTAACAAATCATGAAGTGTGCGAACTGAGAAAATTTCTCGTCGAAAAACCCTCCGAGGTTAGTGAAGCGGCTCAGCGAATATTCGGGAGAATCGATTCGGAGACCCAAGCGGCAGTTGTTCAAATAGTTGAGCTCGGTTCACAGATTAAGGATGAGTTTGGCAGCCCAGTTTTTCAAGCGAGGTTCCACCTATTCGCAAGGGCAACTGAGGGAGTTTTTAGTTGTCTTTCGGAACAACCCCATGCATACCTGTCAAGGCACTTAGAGTGCCCCGACTGTAAAGCTCCTTCTTACGAACTGGCTGGCTGCAAACGTTGTGGCGGAAGCTATTATGCAGGACATAAATTCGAAGCTAGTGGGAAAAATTATTTTAGATCTAGTGCGCCTTCGGGAAGCTCAGAAGCCACAACCTACGCTTATCCAATCGAGTTCTCGATAGACATTGAAAATGAGGATGAAGTAAATTTTGATGAAGTCGAATCGGAATCCAAGGAGCAAGATCTTGACTACTCTTTCCTTTGTGCCGGTTGCGGTCTAATCACTTCAGAGTCCTCGCAAGAGTGCAGTGACTGTGGATCCGACAGAATGATCGAGGTTAGATTCACATCAGTTATAAACAAATGCGAAGTCTGCGCTGGCAGGGGTCCATCAATTATTCGTAGACTCGAGAGTGGAAATGACGCGGCTGCATCGGTTCTAGCTACCTCTCTTTACCAAGACTTGCCCTCCGCTCCAATCAACGGGCTGGCAAATTTACCAGGCGAAGGTAGAAAGCTAATGGTTTTCTCCGATAGCCGCCAACAAGCAGCATTCTTTGCCCCGTACCTCCAGGACAGTTATGAAAAAATTGTCTGGAGACGCCTCATCTTGAAGGCCTTGCGGTCAGCTGAAGCAGAACACCCCAACTCCTCAATAAGTTTTCTGGACCTCGCAAACTACGCAGCCAACGATGCGAGATCTGCGAATCTCCTAGCGGAAACTACGGGAGTAGGCCAACAAAATGAAGTACTTTCAAGGCTTTACGGTGAAGCAATCTCGACGGATGCTCAGAACAACCTTGAAGGCACGGCCTTAATTTCGTGGAAGTACGCACTGCCTGAGGAGAGCGTCGCGTATGCGCCTCTTATTTCAATCGGTTTCGATGAACAAAATGCAAAAGCTTTTGTTTCAGAGATTCTCAATTCACTCCGTGTTTCTGGAATCATAAGTGGAAAGCCCGGGGTTAATCTTGGAAGCGACCTATTCAAGCCCCGCACAGGACCTCTTTACATAAGGGAAAAAGAACCGAATAGAGCTATCAAGACGTACGCATGGTTGCCGAAGTCTGCATCCAACACAAGACTTGATTTCACGGGCAAAGTCTTTTCGAAGCTGAACATAACTGCCGATCCGAATACTGTACTTTCAGGACTTTGGTCGGCTTTAACTAATCCAGCTGGGCTTTTGCCAGGCATGCTGACTTCCGAAACGAAAAGCAATCAAGGAATCGTTTATGCCCTTAACCCAGATGCAGTGCTGGTTGAGACTGTTTCAAGCACAACGAGAGTTTTTCAATGTGACGTTTGCAGACGAATGGCACCTTTATCGGTTGCTAATGTCTGCCCTAGATTCAAATGTAAAGGCAAACTTCACGCCTTGTCACAGACCGAGCTAAACAGAATAAAGAGCGACGGCCACTATGCATCACTTTACGCGCAAGACCAACTGATTAGTATGGTGGCTAGCGAGCACACTGCCCAGCTCGAAACCAAGTACGCGGCGGAGGTTCAACAAGACTTTATTTCAGGCAGAGTCAATGTCCTGAGCTCGTCAACCACCTTCGAATTGGGTGTAGACGTAGGGGAACTTCAAGCCGTATTGCTGAGAAACATGCCCCCTTCTGTGGCAAACTACATCCAACGAGCTGGTCGAGCTGGTCGGCGAGCAGACAGCGCAGCGCTTATTCTCACTTATGCCCAGCGAAAACCGCACGATCTTTCAATGTTCGGTGACCCTGTTTCTATGGTCGCTGGCAAAATGCGTGCACCTTTCGTAGATCTAAATAATGAAAGAATTCTCAAGAGGCACATTTTTAGCGTCTTTTTCTCGGCATTCTTCAAGGATTCTGGAATCTCTAAGCTGCCGACTGCAGGAGAGTTCCTCTCTGACGGCCCTTCCGGCCTTGGGAACAAGATGATCAGCTGGCTGAATGATCACAATGCGTCTTTGAAGGTAAGATTTTTGGCTGTTCTTCCTGCACCACTTCGAGACCGAGCCGAGGCTATTTGGGCAAAGCTTCCTGACTCCTTTGCAAACCGCTTCGAGAAGGTAAGAGATCAATTTAAGAAGGAGGTGGACGACTATCGAAAGCTGATCACGGAGTTGTCCGCTCCTGAAAATGGCATCCCGGCTCCTGCAAGGGATCTACAAGAGGCTGCGAGGCTTCAACGAAGTCTCAAAACAATTACTGACAAGGATCTCATCGGTTTCTTGTCAAAAAATAATTTGATTCCAAAATATGGCTTCCCTGTCGACACAGTTCCGCTCGTGCCTCAGAGGGGTTCCAATTTAGAAAACAAAATTGAACTCGATCGCGACCTGGCAGTCGCTATTTTTGATTATTCCCCAGGCTCGCAGGTTATTGCCGCTGGCGTGGTTTGGGAGTCGGTGGGTCTTGTATTACCAGCAAATACCGAGAAAGGGTTCCCGCGGGCTAGATTTGCAACTTGTCTAGACTGCGGGGACTACCAAGAGAGGATTTACAAGGCTGGGGATGTCATCTCAAGATGCAACAGCTGTGGATCGCAATCACTTAACCAAGGCAACTACATTGTGCCTGAATGGGGTTTTCACGCTAAAGGTGGACAAAAGAAGCCTGGAGAAGCAATCAAGAGATTTGCCTGGAACAGAAGTTTGCACCTGAAGGAAGGTGGAGTATCGATTTTGATCGCGGGAAGCAAGACTCCCCCTGGAGTAAAAGCCGAACTGAGGTCAGTGGCAAAACTCGTTGTGATCAACTCTGGACCGGGAAACAAGGGATTCAAGTTATGCCCTTGGTGTAATCAGGCTCACCCAACAATTTCTGACCCTAAGAAAAATGACCACCAGCGACCATACAACGAAGCTAAATGTAATTGCAACATTAGAGAGCACGTGAATCTTGGTCACGAATACCAAACCGACATAGTGCACTTAACAATTAACACCACTCGCTACAAAGGTGACCACCGTGCTGCAGCACGCTCACTATCCTATGCTTTGCTTGAAGGAGCTTCTGAAGGTTTGCAAATTGCAAACGCAGATATAGATGTTGTCTGTCTTCCAAGTACGGAAACGGAGATCAAGCTTGCCTTGATAGATGCAGTTCCGGGTGGGGCCGGTTTCGCAAAGATGATCGCAGAAAATCTCAACACCGTATTCGACAGCGCGTTCATAAGAGCTGATAGATGCGAATGTGGCGAAGAAGCAAGCTGCTACCAATGCCTGAGGTCCTTTAGAAACCAGCGGGAGCACGAAGAGCTAAAAAGGGGTCTTGCGCTGGATGTACTTAAATTTGTACTGAATAGATAAGGTTTTAGGAACTGACACTCAAACTCGGAGGCGACTAGCTTCTCTGAGTTAGGAGTTTTTGAGCTGAGACAATTATTTGTTGTCCTTGCTCGGAGTCCCGCAAATAGGCGTCTCGCTTACCGAGCTCGATAATGCGAGACAGAAGTGAAATTGCTAGCTTCTTATCGACATCCATGACGTAGGCAACTTGGCCCCAAAAACGGTTGAAAAATAGATCCCCTCGTGAGTCCGTTACGGACTCCTCCAACTCAGAAACCCTAAACCCTAAATGCGCCGCATGGTTAGTGACTCCGTATTTTTCTAGCGCCCACATCGTGGTTTCAATGGCCTTCTTTTTCTCAGAAGTAAGGCGGACTCCGGGAGCATCGAGAAGGAGGCCAAGGTATTGTTTTCGTGAACCTGGTGTCAGAATTCTGGTTTTTTTCTGATTTAACTCAAATCCATAAGAGTTACACCTTTTGCGTATCGAGGCCAAAAGGCTGAGAGCTTCCTTTCTGTTGAATTCAAGCGAGGCGCTACTGAGCAATATGTCGTCAGAGTATCTCGTGTATTTCATACCGGCCGACTCTGCTAATGCCGAAAGACTGCAATCTAAGTCCCAAGCCACGAGGTTGGATAGATACCCACTGGTGGGGCTCCCTTGAGGTAAATGACCCACAGCGCGAACCTTGGTTCTTTTCGATCGCTTGCGGAATGGGTATGGTCTCTTTAGCGTGCGCACAAAAGGGTCCCCTGAGCCCAGTTTCAGGCGAGTAGTTAGGCGCGCGACTAACCGGGAACCTTCCCATGAAAAACCCGACTTTGTCAGGGCTAAGTAGACCTTGTCCTCGTCGACAGAAGCAAAGAAGTTTTTCAAGTCTACTTTTATCCCCCAAGTCATTCCTTCATGAATTCGAGCGCAATTCACAACCGACTTACCGGGAACGTATGCCCATGCTGCATCGTGAATGAATTCGGAGCTAAAGGTGGAAAGCAAGTAGTTGAGAGTCGGCTTAAAGTTAGACGTAGGAACGGCGATGGTCCTAAATCCACCTGAGCGTTTCTTCATCTGAAATTCGACGTAAGGGTCTATCGCTCGCGATAAAACAGATTCAAGAACATGTGACTGAACACTTGACGTCGAGGCAAGTTTCTCAACAGTTTTAGGTAGAAACCAAATTCCTCGAGAAGAGGGGCGGTTATAGCGTTTTGGCCTATGGACCACAACATTCCTCTCTCCTTATGGAAACTTCGAGAGCCGCCTACTCTGTATTCATCTTTTTCTCTGTAGATGAAATCGGAAGAGAAAAAATGAACTACTCCAATCTAAAGCTTTGATCAACCGAGATTAAGAAAATCACTTAACCATCGATGCCTAGGCACCAACTTGGAGGCCAGGGCCACCAAGTTCGCGTGGACCAAATCAGCCCACCTCGCTAGACGACTCTCGAAGTTATAAATACTTTAGTGGTTTCTTGTGACAGATCTGCAGCACAATTTAGGCAAACTCAATTCCGCATTCCCGGCAAGCCCAGTTAGATTGCCCAGGCATAATTATGCAGCCGCCCGCGTAGAAAGATGGGTCTTCAAAGTCAGTTGAACTTGGTAAGCCATATGTAATGGCAACGGCTGGCATTGTGCATTTTGGGCAATGTGGAGTCAAATCCAGTCCAAATTCAAGTTCAGTGGAGAACATGTATTTGTAGACCTCAGCAGCTTCAGCGCTGAAGCAGCTGAAGATAACCTTTTTGATAGATGGGTAATCTCGAAGTCCTTCAAGAATTCCCTGTTTGGCAACGCCAGTTGCTTCTTCAAAATCCCACCCATAGACGCCAGTACCAAGACTTGGAATGGCGATCGACTTGATGCCCCAGTCTTTTGCCTCGCGAAAGATTGACACATAGGTGCTCTTAAGTTGTTCTGCTACACCAGGAACAGGCCTCCAAATGGGTGCCACTGCGTGGATGATGTAATTAGCGTTCAACTCGAATGCGCCAGTAGTAACGGCGTCACCTGTTTCGCACCCGTATCCGTGATTTTCCTGAATCTCTTCAGCAAGACCAGGGCCAGCCTTGGCGAAGATAGCTCCAGAGACACCTGATCCTGCGGCCAACTGTTCGTTGGCCGCATTCACAATGGCATCGGCCTTGATGTCTGTGATGTTTCCGATCGCGATTTCGAACTTAGTCATCTAGGCCAGCCCCCGAAATTTCAAGAACCTTCGTGCTCTCGAGTTCAAGTGGTGTCAACTCGACATCAATTGATCCTTGGATAGCGCTTAGGTGAGAAGCAATCTTGCTCTTCAAGGCTCCAGCAGTTGTGTGGATGGTGTCTGCCGAATTCTTGATGGCTACGGCATTCTTGGTCAAAACGTCAAACTCCTTCAAAGCGTTGAACGCTGCATCCAACTCATCATTAATTTCGTTGACCTTGTTTTCGTCAAGATCACCTGAGAGTGACAACGTGTTCATCTTTACAATCTGGTAAATGATGAGAGCAAGTTGCAAATCGTCCTTCTCGGGGTCGAACGCAAGGATCATTGTCTGGCGGTCAACAATCATGATGCGGTTTTTGTTAGGCATGTCATCGACATACTTGCAGAAACCAATGAAACCAGTGGCATCGCGGTTTGCCTTGCCATTTGCAATCTCTTCTTGCCACTGCGAATTATTAAGTGCCGTATTCTTTGCCTCTAGGACAATACGGGCTTTTACCTTGTCGCCGTTTGGCTTCAAGCTAACTACACCGTCACCTGCTTTTTTGCGAGGCAATAGACCAGTAATATTTCCTGTTGCCACACAATCGTCACCGGTAAGGCCTGCGATGCGCTGAATAGCAGTGATGACCTGGTCTTCATAAGGAAGACCACTGTGTGTAGAGTTTTCAATAACCTGAGCAACAATTGCACCTTGCTGCATTTCTTCCTTTACACCTTGAACTGTTTGGGAAACGAGGTCCATCTTGTCTGCAAGAGAACGAAGAGGCGAAGCCGCATTCGAGGGGTCAAGTAGCTCCTCGATCTCTGACTTCTGACGCTTGGTCTCGCGAGCAAAGTCGTCCATCAACTTCTTAGCCATGTCAGCCATCTGGGTCTTGATTCCCTCACGAATTGGCGAGTTCTCGCTAGCTGTTAGGCCTTCGATGTCTTTGGTGAACTCATCGATTACTTTGGCGAGCTTGGTGTCGAGAATTCCATCGGTGCCAGTGATGTTCTCAATCTTTTCCGAAATCTCCTTTGAGAGTGCAGTTGCTGCCTTCGACATAGTCTTTTCAGCATTGCTAATTCCCTCGGTGAGCTGGTCGATTCCAATGTTCACACCAGTTGCTTGCAGGGCTTTCACACCAATCTCAATTGCACTGGTGATGTATTCAGGTAAGTCACGACTCTCTGCCTTAGCTGCCTGAACCGCTGCGATCACCTGTGGATCCTTTACTTCAAGTGACTCGATTACTACTGATGTGCCAACTTTGATGCTGGCATTGCTTGTCTTTGACATGTTTTTCCTAACTTATGTGGGGTTTATGAAACTTGGGATGTTGCTTGAATCTTCTTGCGCCAACGGAAGATGGTGCGTTCGGTGACCTTGAATTCAGCTGCCAGAGTGGCGGCCGGAGTGTTCGACAAAAGCCGAGCCCTGCTGGTCTCCAGGAGTCGAATCTCTCCGATATCTACTGGACGTTGGCCTTTGCGCTGTTTTTTACGTTCAGCTGGGGTAAGGCCACCCCAAACGCCTGAATCTTGAGTTAGAAGGGCCCAATCCAGGCAGAGGTCTTTGATTGGGCATTCGGAACAGACCTTCTTAGCCTCCAAAATGGCTCCGATAGTCTCGCCATCGAATAGGCCAGGGTTGCTTCCTACGCAAGCCGCTTCAGCGAAGTAGCCAGGCAGATCTAGCGACAAGGCAAGTGTGCCTTCGAAGCTGGTATCGGCAATCATGCCGTTTGGGATCTTTGTCATGCCTTAACCTTAGTGGGGATAATATTATTAATGCAAATCCAAAGTCCATTTTGACGGGTAAATTATTATTGCAATTTGGTTACGGTCTGAAAGCCCAGTATTTACCTGGGTCCTTTTGTCAGGTACTTCGTTTAGAAAAGTAGAAATAAACTATTCCAAAGAGGACTAATGATGAAGACGATTTACGGCGAGGACTACGCTAAGGCAATTGAGGAGTTCACTTCTCAGCAGGCCGCTAAGGCTCAAGAGTCATACAGCCTGCTCGTTGCCAAGCTAGTTGGCGCCTTCACAATCAAGTACCAAGTCCCGGTGCAAAGTGGCGCAGTAAGTGCCATCAGTCGAATCATAAAAAATCTTGATAACGATGGCATTCGCCAGATTAGGGCGATGTCAGATGCCCTCCTCCAAGTGGATGAAAAGACCCTTTGGGCTGAACTAGAGGAGTTGCAAGTTCAGCTGCTTCATATGAGCGCCCAAGCTCACCAGCTAAAGACTAAGTCTGCGTTTATTAGCACCGTACTCAGGCCTTTCGACATGAAGTTCTCTAAGCGTTGGCTAAGTGAACGAAAAGACATTGATGAGGCAGTAGCACGCAAGCGAATTGAAGATGTTGAACGCCGAAAACTTGACTCCTCTGGTGCCATAAGTCAATGGGCCGACGACGTCTTGGCGCTCTTCAATTACCTAGTGATATATAAGGGCGAAGAGGCAGATCAGTATTACTTACGGCCTGCCGGAACCATCAGCCCAAAGAGCAGTAGGACTTATGTGCAGGCCTGGACTGCGTTCATTAATACGTTTGGTGACCAGGTTCTAGAGAAAATCATCCTCGATCAACCTGAAGACAAAGGCCAAACACTCAACTCGATGAGGCCTCCGGATGTTCTTGAGCAAGGTCTTGGGCAGTCTGTACCAGACGACATGGTTACTACGTTGGACGCTATGGTTTTTGCAGATTCAAAATTGGACGTCGAATCAAAGCCTGCTGAACGTATGAAATCTTATGCAATGTCTGCACCACGTCCCAAGTCAGCTTGGGTAAAAGTTTTGCTCGAGTCACGTGCCGATGCAACTGCGCAAGCTTCACGCAAATGGGATTCGCAAAAGACTTTTCAAGAAAGCTTGGAAGCCTGGCTGCATTCTGTTGGTGAAATTTGGGGGCCAGTTTCTCGCGAACTATCGGTTAAAGTTTCTGTGAAAACTCGTGATGGTGAAGCAGAGCTGACTATCCCAAACGTATCTATCACAGAGGCCGAGCGAAAGATTATTCAAACTGCAGCGCTTCTTCAAGAAAACTAATTTTTGGTAGAAATATGTATAAGCGCCAAATGAGCGTTGATAGCCATCTCTTCAAGGTTCACTACTTTCAAAAGAGGAATTGCCTTCTCGTAATACTTTTTTGCCTCAGACACATTTTCTAATTGTTCAAGAACTTGAGCGCGACAATAGACAGCCTTAGCAGCCGAGCGATTCTTGACGGAATCATCGTTATCATCAAACAGTCCCGAGAAAATTTCGATCGCTGTTTCTTGATTCCCTAGTGATACATGAACTAAACCAACTTCAATGAGGTTTTCACGCTCGGCTACTAAGTCCTTTGAAAACCGTGCTAGTTCAACAGCCTCTTCCGCGAGCGCGAGAGCTGCGTTTAGGTTCCCTAAGTGACGCTCAATTCCAGCAAGGCGATACTTTACAAACGGCATACGATCCAGACGCATGGTTTCTTGGAGAATGGGAACCACACGTTGAAAACAATTTTTGCTCTCTAAATATCGGCCAGCTTTGTAGTGAAGGTTTCCCAAATCAATGTATGCCTGACCAAGAAAGAATTTGTTTTCGCATTCTGTAAAAGCATTTATCGCCTTCAAGTATTCGCTTGCTTGTAGATCAGGCCGTTCAGTTGTGCGGTAGCAATCGGCAAGGTGCCAGTGCATAAAGGCCCGCTCACTAGCTGGCTCTAATGTCTCGCCGTATTCAAGGGCCTTTAACTCAGCCTGGATAGCTTCTTCGTCGCGCTTAGAGTCATGTAGTGCAAGACTGCGCAGGTGCATCGCATCAATCCATAGACTTGAGCCGACTTTCTCGTCCATTAGGTCTAGCAGTGCGCCTGTCACTGCCACGGCTTCATCAAACTGTTTGCTCGTCCACAAGAAGAATGCCAAGTCAAACATGTGACGGTCGCGCTGTGGATTAGTTAGGTCGGTGGATTTAGCCCAAAGCTTGTTCAGCTTTTTGGTATCTAGAATGGTCATTTTTGCGGCTCCCTCTGCCTAGTGACTTATCCCCCCGGAGAGACAAATCTAGAGGTACCCACTGACATTTTGAATTCATTGTCAGTGCCGTGATTTAACGTAAGTGCATGGAAATCTTTGCCATTGTGGGGTTGCTCACCGCGTACTTCAACTATCGGAACGCCAAAGCCGAGGGCAGATTAAAACCTAAGCCTGAGATTGCCGCAAAAGAACCAATTGTTCAGAAGCCGCTGAGACCCGATGCCGGACGATTAGAAAAGATTGCCCATTGGTTAGGGCTTGAAGATGATTAATTATTCAACAGTCTTCAGTTGCTCAATAAATGGTGCAGCGGCTGATCTAAATCGCTCTTGTGTGTCAATAAACCAGTCCATAAACTTTTCCCAGTCTTGAACCTGGTCAATCTTTTGGTTAGGCCAATAGAACGCGATGCGACTAGCCTTTTTGCCCTCCAAAGTTTCCCAACTCAGCGGTTGGCCGAATCGCTTTTCAAATTCATCTTTGTTTGCATAAATTGCTTGGAATCTTGCCTCGTTTACTTCAGGGCTCGCTGATCCAAAATACATTTCACTGCGAAGTCCTTGGTTTGAGAAGTTGGTCCCAAATGTCACCGTGCTGATTCCCGACCTAAGGCTGATCCAACTCCTGGTTGGGACAGAATTCGTATTGGTCCAATTCGGCTTCTCAGAGGCTAGCCGCTCTAAATACTTTGACCAGAATTCAAAATAGGCTCCACTCTTGTCGTTGTTTGAAACTGCAGCACTTGCTGCTTTAACGATTTTGTTCCAGTTGTTTGGCCGAGCTACCAATGTGAAGAGAGGGGCAACATCTGAATCTCCTATTTTTACTGCGGCAATTGACACTGCAAAAAAACGAGTCTTTTCATCGGTGCGATTATTTAGCCAATCAATTGCAGCGCGATGCTCTTCACGGAAACTAGTTGCGATCCAAATGATGTTGACCGCGTCGGTGCCTCCGGAATAAGTCAGGAGCTGGCCGAGGTGACTGTGGTCGCTTTGCTCGAGTTGATTCTCTACAATTACTAAATCTCCCGTGCTGGAGTCATGGCCTATCAGGTCTAGCGAGAATCCACCCACAGGATGCTCTGATGCGACCAGCTCTAGGTCTATTCCTAGTAGTTTGCCAAGCTTGTCTGAATTTTTTAGCAACCAAGGGGTGAAATTATGCGCCTCGTGCTGCCAGACCTTACGAATATCAACGACTTCAAGTTCGCCGATTTGATAGTTATCTGCATTCACCATTGTTCCCCCTTTCAATTAGTTTATTTTCGAATAGATGCGCTCAACAACACTCGCCCAAATCTCCGGGGTGTGATCTAGCGGCTGGTAGCCACCAGCTCCGCCAATAAGCACTCTTCCTTGGCTGTGCTTCTTGGCAAGATCGGAAACAACTTGGGCGGCGTAATTGAATCCCTCATATGAATAGGTATTAGTCACACCCAGGTTGTTCTTGCCGCCGTGGCCATCAGCACCCGCTGCCAGCAGAATCACCTCGGGCCGATACTGGTCAATCACAGCCGCAGCTTCATCCATGGCCCACTTGAAGGCATCATCACCGTCGCCCGAGACGACATTCCAGTTGAAAGAATGTGCCTCTTGATTGTGTTGAGTGTGACGAACGCCCCTCTGGCTCAGATCAGTAAGTTCAGAGTCCATTGGGTAGATTCCACCGTTGTGAATGCTCAACGTTGGAATATCGGTTTCTTTCAACAGGTGGTGCACGCCGTCACCAGCGTGGATGTCCCAATCTAGATAAAGCGGCTTGAGGCCAGCTGCCTTCAGGGTGAGTGCTGCCCAGGCCATGTCGTTATAAACGCAAAAGCCACTGGAGTGGGTGCGCTGAGCATGGTGCTTAGCACCCTGAGGGTTGAAGCCAACCTGAACCTCGCCTGCGAGCACTCCCTCAACCAATCGCACAGTGCCACGAAACATAGCAAAGCCTGCTTCGGCCACAGACTTATTGGCGCCAGACCACTGCGGGTCAACATAGTTGTGCAGGGCAGCGTGAATGTGCTCCTCTGAGTGCACAAGTTCAAGTGCCTTTTCATCTGCCGCAAAAGTGTCTGCTGGAGCAGGGACAATCACGCGCACGGCATCGCCCAAGCGCTCAATTAGTTTTTCTGTAGCCAACTTTGCCCGAACCGGATTGGTTGGGTGCGAGCCATCGCCCGCGCCCAACTTCCAGTCCAGATAGATGTCGCTGTACGCGATTGTTAGAGGTTTAGACATTCAGTACCTTTGTTTCTTCAATAGTTCTAGCTTGTTCGTCTTCGACGGCTAGCATGGCAACCCAAACGTTGCCTAGTGCTTTTGCAAATTCATAGCCTCGAGTTTTGGCAACTTGATTTTTGAAATTGTTGTAATTCACATTCATAGACTGCTCAAAAGCCCACTGTGCAAATTCATCTTGTTTTACAAAAACTCGATACGGGTAATCTGCATTAGGCGACTGCGCAATTTCTGCGCCAGTCTGAGCAACAAGTGATTCAAGTGACTTTCGATCACGAGCACGCACGGTTAGCACAGTGGGGTTATCGGTCTTGCGCACTGCGCTGACGAATCCGTTGTCTGTAAAAATCCACATAATTTTCTCCTCAGTTTCTAGTTAGTGTCTTTTTTGCGAGGGTCAATCTTTGATTTGCGAGCGCGGTTTACACTCTCGGTGCCACGCTTCACAAACTCGTCTGTATCGCTCAGATAAGAAAGGTGCATTGATTCATCTACCTGCATCTGCATGCGTTGACGCTGGCGTGCCGAAAGGTTTACGAACCGTTCCATAATTTCTGTCAGGTCCTGGCCAATCTTTGCCATCATTTCTTTTGCTTCGGCCTCGCGGCCCTGACGCATTAACTCGATAGCTTCTTCTTTTATGAACTGCGCGCGCATAGCCGCCAACTCGGCAACAATGTCTTGATCGCGCTCCGGCTCAACAAAGTTGTTTGGGTCGGCAATCTCAAGGTCAAAGTGCTGCTCGCCGGTAACTGTGTTGCCTGTAGTTAGGTCTAGGTAGCTGTAACTAACAGTGAAGGCACGCAAGGTGGCTCCATTGGTAAACGGCTGGGCCTTTAGTTCAAGGTCAAAAGTGAAGTTCTTTTCTTCAGCCGATGACAAATCACCAAGAGTTGCGGTGACACCATTAGCCCCAGAGTTGAAGGCACGCAGGTACTGAGTCTTTCGAGCAATGGTGCCGGCCTTGAAGGCATCGGTGTAGTTGATATCAATCTTGAGGTTCTCAATGGTGCGCTGAAGCAAGCCCTCAATCTCATTATTTAGGCCATCTACTGCTTCTTCTAGGCGGAAGGCAGCGAAGTGGTTTCCGTTGCCGGCCACCGATAGGGCATCAAGGATGCGCTCGTCGTAGCCTTCGCCAATGCCCATTGTTGAGGTGGCAATCATATGCTCTACCGCCGCCGATGCTAACTGGCTGAGGAGTGCGGGGTCTTTCACCCCCGCATTTGCCTGGCCATCAGAAAGCAAGATAACGCTGGTCTCAATTGACTCGGGTGCAGTAGCAGCCTCAGCCAAAGCGATTCGGTAGCCCAGCTCAATGTTGGTGCTGCCACCGGTGTTGATGGCTGCAACCAAAGCACGAAGAGTTGCCAAGTTGTGCTCTTTGATTTGCTTCATTGGTGCAACGATTGTCGCGTTGTCATCAAAGGTGACAATGCCCACGTAATCGTTTGCGCTTAGGCGAGGTAGCAGATCAAGAATGGTTTGCTTGACAAGTTCCAAGCGGCCGTTTGACATTGAACCTGAGCGATCAATGCAAAACATCAAACCTTTGTCTTTGCGCACTGGTGCCGCCTCTGCAATTGCAGCGGTGGGTGCGGTGACTTCAATCATGAGGCCAAGGTTTGTTTTCACACCGCCCTTGGCTTTATTGTGCTCGGCTTTAATTTGAATATTCATAATTTCTCCTTGGTAGTGAATGAATCATTTTGTTTTTGTCTTTAGGCAGCAAGAACCAAACTGTGCCTTGCGTTCAATGCTGAAAGATGCAGCATTGTTTTCTCATTGAATAGCGCTTCAGCTGCAACTACTTGATCTGGTTTATTGCGCTTGCGATTTGAATCTTCAACTTCTGTCACACCAATCTGCACAACACGATCTGCAAAGCGGCGAGCGCGGCGCGATGGTGTTTCAACGTAAGGCAACGCCATTGCATCTGGAAGGTACCCGCGCAAAATAGCATCGAGTCGCTCAGACAATGTGCTGGTGTGGTCAAACAGTTCCAGCGCTACTGGCTGACCGTTGATGGCAACAATTACTCCGCGCTGACCAACCAAAGCTTTTGCATCCTCGATGGTTGGCATGTTCAGATCAATTTGGTCGCGCATCGCAACGTATGAAGCCGTTGCGTTTCCACAGCGTAGGTCTGCTTGGTACTTGTGAATCTCGTCCCAAACTTTTCCTTGATCGGCAGATGCTTGATAAACGCCATCTGTGCGTTTGTGCATTCCGCGCATTGCTGCACGAACACGAGCAGGTGCCAGCTTTTGACCAAGTGCCTGGCCCTGTGCTCCTCCCCAGCGGCCTTGCTCAACACAAACAACAGGAAGTTGCTGCACTGCATGGGCCGGCACAAATACTGAGCGGGTGAGTGCCCGGTGTTGCCAGCCGCCCTCAAGCAGGGTTCCTTCTAATAGAAGTACGTGCTTTGATCCGGCGTTTTCAATCTGCAGGCCGGAAACGTTGGCATCACTAAGCTCACTCACCTTTACCGATTGGGCAGATGCCTTGGTGGTGTAATTGCGCACACCCATAGGCGCGTCTGTCCAGACTGGGAACCAGTCCAAGTTGCCAAAGCGGTAGCCGCGGCCTACGTGAAGTCCAGGGATGTCCTGGATTGGCAGGATTTTGGTGGTTGCCGGCTTTGCGGTTGGGGCTGCGACCGGAGTAGCCAATACCTGGGCTAATGGAGCCCCGTCCTTTAGGGCCTTGGCCCAATCTGCTCTATTTTGTGAATTCATGTCAAAACCTACTTTCTTTTGCGCGTTTCTGCGCTTATGATGTAACTATACGAGCGGACCCTGACATTTATTAC
>JACCDN010635020.1_pt1 | contig 31503 bp, 51 predicted proteins | sample 7441691 | NCBI WGS metagenome assembly JACCDN01 (sample SAMN15323439, study PRJNA562643) | freshwater metagenome | isolation source: river surface water | place: USA:Blue River Watershed | collected 2017-08-16
CAATAATTCTTTTAAACCTTTATTATATGGATTTATATTTTCTTTAATTCTTTCATCGGAAGCAATAGTCCATAAAGCACTTGTAGGCTTTGCGGCACTATCAGTACTTAATTGTAATTGATAACTCGGACTACTCGTTCCGATTCCAACATACCCGTTTTGAGTTATACGCATATCCTCTGTTGGGGTAGTACCAGTTCCGTTTGCTGAAACTGAAAACACTAAAGCACCACCATTATTTGCAGAAGCGTTAGGGTTTAATGCAGTTATAGAAGCTACTCTTTCATTGCCACCAAATGAGTTATTTAATCTAAAGTCTATTTGTGCAATGTTTGATGCACTTGCACCAGTACTATTATAAATTGAAATAGCTGATGTAGATGTGCCAAATGCACCTGTAAAAGTAGAACCAGCAGACTCAACAACAAAACCGCCACCAGTTTTAATTCTTGCACCTTGTATATTATCTTCTGGAGTCATATAAGCAGATGCAGAATACCCTAAATATTTTCCCGCACCAATCATTATATTATTTGTAAACGTAGCAGCTCCGCTCGAAGCTAAAGTTAAAGCGGTATCGCCTCCGTTTACTTGTAAAATAATAGGAGTAGAAGTTGAAGAGCGTATAAATGTATTATTATCGTCTGCACCAAATAATAAACTTTTACTATTTGTAGTATCTATTAACTGAAATAATGGAGTAGAAGCTTTTGATATAGTCAAATCACCAGTAAGCGTACCACCACTTAAAGGTAGGTAACTTGAAAGGTTAGATGTTAAAGCTATTGTTCCGTTTGAACTTGGGAAAGTATAATCATAAGTTACTGCTGAATCAAATATTAATAAACCACCACCAGCACTACGAGTGATTAAAAAGCCGCTATTTCTTGCAACTAAATTAGTTGTTCCGCTTGACCATTGACCACCGCTAACAGTATTAGTTAAGAATATTCCCTTACCTGCACTTAACGAACCATCTGTTGAAATAAGTCCGTTACCTGCATTTTCCACCACTACACCACCAGAATAAAATAGTTGAGTACCTAAATTAACAAATGTAGTCGCTCCAGTATAAGGAACGTAAGAAGATAAATTAGATGTCAAAGCTAAAGTACCGCTACCATTAGGAACAGTAATTTGTCCTCCACTTGTAGGAAGAATCAAATCAAATGCCCTTCCACCAGATGATAAGAAAGCTAAAGTAGTTGAATTTAAAGAAGCTATATTAAAATATCCAGCTTTTGATGAAGTTGAACCATCTTTTAATAAAACACCATAGTTAAATTCTGCTGAAGCTTGAAAAGTTGCATTATTACTAAATGTCTTTGCCCCAGTTATTGTTTCTGTACCTGCTAAATGCACTACTAAACTATCGTTAGCAGGAGTATAGCCTAATACATTTGCTATTGTTTTATTTTTCCATAAATCGGTAGAACTTTCATAAGCTAATATATCATTATTTGTTAAAGAAGTAAACAAAACATCGCTACATTCTTTTAGCTCTTGTGTATTTTGAATTTTAACTAAGATAGAACCATTGCCACCTGCTTTCTTAATTACATAACCAATTAAAACTAAGTGTGCAGGACTTGTTGGCTTTACGTTTGTGAATTGCCCTGCCGTTTCACTTAGCCATAACAAATCCCCCTCGTTAAATGCTAATGTATTTAATCCGTGTACGATACCGCTAACAGTTGCAAAACCATTAGCACCATTTGCAATAGTTTCAGTAATAACACCTAAAGTTGCTGCAGATGTTGTTTCGCTTGATGCGTCTGCTAAAGATACCGAAGGCAATTCCCCAGTAGAACCAGTTACATAAACAACCTGCCCATCTGTTAAAGTTGAGCCAGTGTTATTGTGTATTAAAATAACTTCCTCTTGTCCTATTTGTAAGCTTGTATTACCTGTGCCAGTTACAACTTTTGGCGTTAAATATGTAGTATCCCAACTGAATGTTCCAACAGATGTTGGTGTTGATGTTGGGGTTGTATCTAAACCAATGTATCCACCACTTAAACCATATTCGCCTAAAGCAACATTAGCCGTTGCGCCTGTATATGGCACTTTAGCATTTAAAGCATTTTGTAAATCTGTTTGATTGCTTAACGTACCTGTAATCGCACCCCATACTGCACTTGAATCTGCAATCTCAACATAAGTTGAGCCAGTCCATCTATAAACCTTATTGTTATCTAAAGTAATATATAATACCCCTGTTTCGCCTGTTGCTGGTAATGATGCAAAGTTTGCTACCTCAATAACATCGTCAACATAGGACGGCAATTGGCTTGATGGAACTTTCCCATCACCGCCTAACGTAGCTACTCCGTTTGCTGCTCCATAAGGTACAGAACTAATTACCCCACTATCGCTTTTTAATACGCCTGTCGCTAATCCTGTTATTGTTAATCCGCCAATGGCTATTGGGTTTGTTGTAGTTGATCCGTTATTTGTAACCTGTTGTAAATCTGCCGCCGCGCCTATTGTTGTAGCAAGTTGTATTAATGTAATCTTTTTACTTACTCCTGTAATCGGATCGCCTATTATTGTTAAATCAGTTCCAGCAGGCGCAACTTCTGTTGCTAATTGATTAATTTTTTTTGATTCCATTAATAAGTATAATTTGTAGGCACTTGACACCTGTTGTTTATAAATGGTAAATTTAAACTCACATCACATTTTACGCCGGCTAAAAAATCGGGATCTGATTCTGTAAAATATGTCATTGGGATACTATCGCCACAAGTCCAAGTAACTATGCCGTAATCCATTGGGTATCTTAATTGCGCAATAAAATCTTGCGCCACTAATGTTTGGTCAGATAGAACTTCTGTTTCGTTTGTTTCCTCTGATAGCATTCTATCCATAAAATAAAAGCTAAATTGGTAATCAATTTCCTTAGCCCCTATTGTTGCGCCTGTTAATGTAAAAAACATAGCTGGGTATGTTACCTCGCCATTGCTTAAACGTTCCCAAACATCGCCAAAGTAAACAAAATTAATTTGTTCGTGGTCGTTTCCTATCTTTGTCAGTTCGTTGACAATTTGGTTTAATGTCATTCTTTTTCGCTTTTTCCAAATAAACTTTTAGCTTATTTTGGTTTTTTATTGTTACTTGTTTACTCATATTAGCAGCAGCCTATATTACCCTGATACCTTTCCTCAAATGTTCTTTTATGCTTGTCATCGTAGTAGTCATCATTGCAACAAGCATCGCCTAAATACATTGATACAGTGTACCCCTCGTTATCCGGCTTGATTGAATCAATACCGCTACCAAAGTTTAAATAATTAGGATATAAAGCGTTATTTTGTTTTAGATATTTAATCAATCTTTGCTTGTAAAATTCAGCCCTTGCCTTGTATCTATTAGCAACATCAATCATATCCTGCATTGATGGATTTTCTTGATTTTCGCCTGACTTTCTTAAAAGCCCTTTATTGTAAAACTGAAAAGACAAGCCCTGTGGCAATTCCGACATAACAAAATAAATTAGCGTATCAACAATGTAATCGTCTAATAAAGTTGTTTGCAATTCCGTGTATGTATTTGTATCAACCGCCGTTTGCAATTCATTATAAAGTGCAGATCCTAACGCCGGCAATATATACATATCTTGCGCCGTCTTGATTTCTGGCAAAACTAATTTTTCATCTACGTTTGCGTGTAATCCTGTTCTGTCCTTAATCGACTGAACTGATATAAATAAAGTGTTCTTACTCATTATTTTTTTCTTGTTACTATGTTAGAAACCCATTGATGCCTACAACTTGGGGAGTGGTCATTTGTGCCTGGCTTTGTGTACCAGCCGCCTTTCCTATCCCATACTGAATAGCCTAATCTTGCACTCATTTGCTCAATTTCGGAACGGCTATAAACCCTGTCCGCTTTCAATAAAGCCACACAAAACGGACGGCTTGTATCTATATCGCCATCATTAAACCCTGCTTTCCATTCATAAGAATATCTAATCAACAATTCAGTCGTTTGCGGCTTGATTTTTTCTAAAATATCCTTTAATGGCTCTGTTAAAGTATGTTCAGTAATTACGTTCTCATCAATTCCCTCGCCTATTGTGTATTGACTTGGCTCGATGTATCCGTTTTCAATTAATCTTTTAATTACCTCGTTAATTGTTTCAATGTTTTGATCCAAAGTTGTTGCCAACACTTCCGGCGTTATTCTTTTATCTTTAGCCATTAAGTCCAAAACATTTGCCTGTAATTGACTTACTTCTGCAAATAGTTGGTATTCAGAATCATCATTAAAGCGCGTTTTAGACTTCCAAATATTATAGTTATCCTTTGCTTCGCCAAACTCAAAAAAGACGCTGTAATCGTCTGCAAATTGCGCTGATTGTACGACTGGCACAGGCTCTTCCGGTGCTTGATATTTTGACATATCAATACCAGCCTTTTCAAGCAACCATTCTTTAGGTGCAATTTCCTTAAGTAAGTTTTCCGTAAACTCAAATCCGATTGGCTCGGTAGGGATTATTTGCAATTCCGCATCTTCAATTCCCTTGTATTTAAAAAGCATATTGAATACACTTTCAAGGTGCATTTGTTTGCTATTAACGTAAGTATTTTTAAATATCTCGTATCCATCTCTCATTTCCGATCGGCTGCCTAATTTTCCTGCTTCTGCAATACCAAAGATTGATGGCGTAGTAATTTGATGACCGCAAAAAATATTAGTTTGAATCAATGAATCCACGCGACCAAAATCTTCTTTTGTAATATCGGAAGTTCCCAAATCATCAACGATTGGCTTTCTTGCACTATCATTAACGAAAGCTAAAATAAACTTTTTACCATCAGAGCCGCTAAATCTATTTGTGAAACGCTTTTCAATATTGCGCTTTTCATCATCAGACGGCTCGCCATTTGGTAGGGTAATTAATTTACTTGCACTAAAGCCGGTTTGAGCATTACCCAAAACGTGCTTAGATATTTCAATATCTGATTCAATATAATTTAACGCACCAAAATAACCCGGCAAAGAATAATAACCCATATTAGGGCGGTATTCTTTTACATATAATATTTGCTTACCATAAGGGTTTGATGGATTAAACGCTGGGTAAACCATTGCTTTTTCGCCTCTGTCATTCCAATCTTCCTTGTACCAAAACTGCGTATTATCTTTATTAGTACGAACTTTTGTGTAATCACAATGCCAAATTTCAGATAATTGGTTAGTAACTGACCAAATAATTTCTAAATAATAGCCGCCAAATAATTCAGCGTCCAAAGATACCTTTCTTGTTAAATCTTCAAGGCTTTCCATTCTATTGATCTTGTCAATATAAGGCTTTGCCGCTTCACTTCCAGTCCAACCATTTGCGGTAATGTAATGTACCTTGCTTTTTATGATAGCATTATGCTTGGCTGACTTATTAAAAAGGTCAACTAAGTAATTTGGGTAATCGTTGCGATCTCCATACTGAATGTACCCCTCGCCTTTCTTTTCTTTAAATTCAGGCTGCTTGGCTTCCGCAAATGTAAGTACTCTTAAATCCATTATTGTCTTATTTTATAAGTGTCCGTTGTTGTGTATTCGGTAAAATTAAAAGGCGTTCCCACCAATTCCATAATACCTGTTTCTAAAAGGTTTAAGCCGGCTGGGTTTGTATTCGAACTGCTTGTTTGTTCGTAAACACTATAATCGTATTGACCATTCAGAGATGTAGCAAAGTTAGTATTTGTAACAATACTAAATTCATTATACCTATCTTTGTATTGGCTTATGTCCGTATTGTTTAATTTAACAAACTTAATCTCTGTATTTGCGCTTCTGTTGGTAAACACAAATAAGTAATTTGGATTAGTCAATAGCTGCTTCTCTGTCAAAGTTAATATTATGTTTTGGGTTGCGCCCTTTGTTAGCCTAATCATATACCATATATAGCAAAAATTATATTTTTTAGCATTTTGGGTAAAATAAGGCATAAACAAAAACCGCCGAACCAATTAAGGAACGGCGGCAAACCTATAAACCTATGAAAAAACTCATTATCCAGCAGTGGTTAATTCTGAATAAACTGCTTGTGCAACGCTTGGTGCTAATGCCGGCTCTGATCCTGTGAATGTTAAAGTAAATCCACTTCTATCGCCTTGTGCAGTACCAGTTCCAGCAGTACCGGTAGTTAAATCTAATCCTCTTGTTTTACCAAGATACCAATACAAGCCATTTGAATCTTTTACCACCGCAATCAAAGTGTTTTGAGCAAGTAATAAAATTTCGTTTCTTGTTGCAGTTTGTAATTTATTTAATACCACCATTAATTCCTGTGCATAAAATACAGTTCCATTTTGTACGTTAGCAGTAATAGTTTGATTCATCATTGATGTATCTTTTACTTGCTCGTATTTGTAGAATCTCTTACCAGATGCCTTTGTTAATGAAGTAATTACCCCACTTGCTTCGGTTGTTGCAGTTACGTTTGCTGCTTCTATAAAATATACTTCCGTAACACCACCTAAACTATCGCGGCAGTCTAAAGTATATCCTTGTGTTAATGCACAACTCATTGTTAGTTAATTTAATATTTTAAAAAAAGGGGAGGTATTTCACTCCCCTAATAATTATGCTAAGATAAACTTAACGATCTCATCAGGGAACGCTACGTTTACACCCATTTTGAATTCAGATACAAAACGAACTTGATCTGCTTCTTTTGCATAGAAAATTTCAAACTTCTCTTCCTCGTTCAACAAGTCAGTACCTAAGAACAAGTTAGATAAACGCATTGCGTAAACCTTGTTAGTTCCGTTTAATCCTTGTAAAGCTACAACTTTGATTGCAGTACCTGGTAATACGAACTCGCTATCAGCCTTTACATCAATAGAATAATGGAATTGGTTAGCGTTCTTTAATGCGATTGTGTAAGTTCTAAATACATCTTGACCGCAGAAAATAGTCATATCATCAGCAGCCACAACTTGTGCAGGGATTGCTTGATATACACCATCAAAAATGCTGATTACGTTAGCAGCAGTAATTGAACTTAATGGCGCACCTGAAATGTAAGTAGATGTGTTAGCAGCTACAACACCAGAAGCAGCACCAATCAATTTAACCAAGCCGTCAAACTTATTTAAGTTTACGTTTACGCTTGATGTATCGCCTTGCCATAAAGCAGTTTCTAATTGAGATGCGATTGTTTTCGCTTTCTTATCAGCAAATTCTTGCTCGAAAGGAATTGTGTCATACATTGAACCAGTAGGTAATGCCTTTTGTAAGTACTTAGATTCTAAGTCTTTATGACATAATGATTCGTTTACTTTGATTTTACCAACAGTCACAGTTCTTTGTGTGAAAGTTGTAGAACCAGATGCGTTAAATCCACAAGTACCACCTGCTTGGAAGATTGCATCTGTATCCATAATGTTGATAGTTTCAGCGCTCTTTACTCCTACCATTACATTACCTGCGCTCTTGATTAAAGATGCAGTTTTTGCGCCCAATACAGAATCAGTTACCAATAAGGCTTCATTTTGTTCTGTGTATGCAGCTAATGCGTCTACGTTAAATGCCATTTTTATTAATTTTTAGTGTTTAAAATTGCGTTTCTATATTTTTCTAATCTTTGTTCTTTAATGCCCTTTGTATTTACAAATTCATTAAAGCTATTTGGCTTTTTAATAGGATCTTCGCTTGGCGTATTTGAAAGTGCTTCTATTAATTCAGCTACTTGTGCAAATCCTTGCTTAACCTTATTTTCTAATTCCAAAACTTTTGCGTCAGATAAATTTTTAGCTTCAATCAATTCAGCTATTTGTGCTGCAAATTGTTCAGCCATTTCATCTTTCTTTTTTTCCATCTTGTCTGCTCCTGCTTCAATTTCGGTATCAACTTCCGGCGTTGCTTCAACTACTTTAGTTTCGATTTCGATAATTTTACCGCTTTCGTCTAATGTAATTTCTGTGCCGTCCATTAATTCGTGGCTTCCTACCGGCGCTGGTGCACCATCAATAGTTACAAAACCGCCGATTTCTAAAGCAGAAATTTCAACTTTTGTTCCGTCCATTAAAGAATATTCAGCCATCTCAACCTTAGTTTCATTAACAATAGGTTCAGCAGCCACTTCCTCATTAACAGGCGCAGCGTTGTCCTCAAACAAAGCCTTAATTTTTAAAATTGCTTCCTGTGCGTTCATACTTTTTTTATTATATAGTTAAAAAATAAATTGTTTATCACTTAACCTGTGATAATATTTTTTTGATTTCATCAACCATTGAAGTAATCTTATTTACTTCTTTTGGTTTGTAGGTAAATAACCCCTCTACGCTAAAGCCCATAATTTGACCGCTTTTAACCTTAGCCCAAGCCTCTTCATTGTCAACAATCATAGATCCAAACCAACTACCAACCGGCGCATCTTCAAAGCCTTTCATTGGCATAATGCCGCGCGATGGATCGCTTATAAAACTTTCAAACAAGGTAACGCCATCAAATTGTTGCTTAGAATCATGCATTAAATTGACATTACTTTGAAAGCCTTTTTTAAAAAACTTCTGTACAATCTTAAGAATAGTGTCTGCACTAAAAGCAACGTAATAATCGCCATAAGTAGCATCAGACCTAAAAATTGGCGTATCAGCCAACATAATAGCCCCAGATATAATACGGCGATCTTCATTTGTTACCTGAAATTTTTGTGTTTGATTAAAAGCATTCCAGTTCTTTTGTATTGCCGGTCGGTCAACTAAAGCAATAAAATCAACTTGTGAATCATCTTCTATGTTGTCTGTAATATCCAACATATAAATAGGTATGTCATTATTCATATCTTTAAATAGTTTAATTGTTAATATTTATCATTTAGCTAAATCTTGCCCTTTGTCTAATAGCCGCCATTCTTTGCTGGTTGCCTGTTACGTCTGTTTCAATAACGTAAGCCCTTACTGCTTGATTACCTAAGTCATTGATTGATTCCCTACTAATATTTGTAGTTTGTGCCATTGGTAATTGTGGGGTAATTGGCGCTTGTGTGCTTATTGCCGGTACTGAATTTGAAGTACTACCACTACCTGCCGCTGCTTGATTAATTTGTTGAATACCTTGTGTAGACGCCGCAATAACAGACGCAATACTTAACGCACCACCAATTCTTGATGGAATATAGGCAGGGTTAGGAACGCCGGGCGGTAATAACGCTGGAATACTATTCATTTGCGTAATAATCCTTGCAATCGCTGCACCTTTTTCAATTAATAAGCCAGCTATTGCGACTGACTTGTTTTTGCCGGCAATTTGAGATAACAAGTTACCAGATTGTTCTGCAAAACCAATGTATTGCAACTGCATAGCAACCTGTGCGTCTTTTTCTGCTTGTTTACTTGCAGTTATTGACTTGTCAATATCTTTTTCTTGTTGTGCATACTTTGCAATTATTTCTAACCTTTCTTTTTCGGTTAAGTCTAAATTAGATAATTCAATTGCCTTTTGTTCTGCTATATAGGCTTTTTTAATTGCAAGTCTTTGCTGATCTTCCTCAAAATCAATATCTAACAAATCATTTTTATAATCTAAGTCAGTTATTAAGTTTTGTATTTCCTGAAAATCTATTTCCCTTTTTTTGGTAGCATCTTCTTCTTTAATTTCAAGAAGTCTTTGCTGCAATTCGGTATCAAATTTTTCTATTTCTTCTCTTTCCTTTCTTTGCCTTTCTCTTTCCTCTTTTTCTTCATCAGCTAATTTTTTAGCATCTTCTCTTCTTTGCTTTGCCCTTTCTTCTGCTTTTTCTTTTTGCTTTATATTAAATTCTTCCTGTGCAACAAGAGCATCAATATTATTTTTTTCAATTTCATTTTTTACGTCTATTGCGCCTTGAACATCAATATCCTTTATTTCATTCCAATATCTTACCTGCGCCTCGCCTTTTAATCTTCTATATCTTTGTTCAATATCAAATATTTCTTGCTCGCTTGCGCCTCTTGACTTTGCCCTAACAACATCTAATTTTTGTTGCTTATCAATAAATTCAAGTTCGCCTTTAAGTTGAACTTTTGCGCCCTCTTCTATTTTTTTATTTAACTCTTCTTGCGCCTTTGCTGCGTCATCTGCTGCGCTTGTAAAATTCTGGAAAGCTGCAACTGCTTCGCCTAATAAAATAACCAAAACACCAATACCGGTAGAAACGATTGCAGTTTTTAATACCCTAAAAGATAAGGCAGTTGTTTCGGCAGAGATACCTAATAATTTCATTGTGCCGGCAGTAATAGTATTTGCTGCTGCATTTGCCTTTTGGAATATTGTAGTGCTTTGTATTACCGCCCCTAATTGCTTAAATGCGTCAATGCTTTCGCCAAGAGCTTGCAATCCCTGTGAAATTGCCATCGCAGACTGCACTTTCAATAATGTTTTTTCAACGCTTTCACTTTCCACGCCAAGTAGCCCCATTGCGCCCTGAACCGCCGCAAATCCGCCGGCAACCCCTGATAGTGAAGATGTTAACGCCTTAAATTTAGCGTCAGGATTAAAAGCCTCTGTTAATGCTTTTGCATCCCCGATTGCATCTTTTAATTCGGCTGCTCTTTTCGCTGCCTCAATCGCTTCTTTTGATGTAGCACCAAATTTTTCAGACAACGCCGTAACTTCTGCTTGCGCTTCTCTTAATTGTGCCTTTAAAGAGCCTACCGATTTTGCGGCGTCATCGGTATTTACGTTTATATTTAAATCTAAATTCTGTGCCATTATAAGAAGTATTTTGTTTCAATAACCTTTAGTAAACTAATTTTTGTTGTTTGATATTCCATTGGGTTAAACCCATCTACCTTGTTGAGCCTAAATAACACGCCGTCAATCCAATAAAACTTGCTAAAATCTAAGTTCATAATATCAATAGTATCCAATAGCGCTGAACAAGTTAAAAGTTTAGAATCTTTGCTTGTAATCTCTGCAATATATTCGCTATGATACGCATTAAATACATTAGTTGTTGGATATGTAGTTGCATTAAATTGTATTTCAAAAGGCACACCAAAGTTAATATCATTGGTTGGCTCAAATGGATCGTTTAAATGTCCGGCATATCCGTAAGTTGTTAACGTATCAAGAACAGAAAGGCTATTTAAAATATTATAACTTGTAACTCCTGTTATCTTTTTGGCTTGCATAATTCTTATTACGCAGTCCATTTGATTTTCCTTTGTGTTATTATCCGATACCTTGTAAATTGCAGGGTATATTTTATCCGTTCCAGTTTTTTGATAAAGAACGCTGGGCGCAAATATTACATCTAAAGAATCTGTTTCTTTTGAAAAATCATACTCCGTATCGTAAATTCTATCGCCGTAACTTTCGTTATACTTTTTTCGGTAATTTTCGTTATAAAAATCGTTGTCCTCTTTGAATTTATAATGGAAATACCTCGCGTTTAATTCACTCATTGGTTTGATGCTGAACGGCTTAGACCTATCAATTTTATTTGACCAATCCAAAGCAACGGCACTTGATTCAGGGTAAAAATTAATATAAGGCTTAATCATTATCTTTTTTTCATCCCAAGTATCCTCGTAAACGTATAAATTAAACATTTTGGTAATGCTTAAGAAAAAATCTCTTTGAAATACGCCTTTTGGGATAACATCAGCAATGATTAAAGAATCGCCATAGGCAACATTTACAGGCACAATGCTATCAGAAAAAAACGAAACGTTACCCTCGTTGATTACAATAGGTGGATCATCTCTATTTGGCGCAGTATTCGTAAACCTAAAACTTATTGCATCGTTAGTATTTATTAATACTATAAATTCGCCACCCAATCCAAACCCATCTGCAAAACTTGTTTCGTAAACGCTTACGCCATTTTTTAAAATATAAAACACACCGCTTGTTGAAGTTCCGGCAAATGTATAATCCATTCTTAAATTTATGGAAGCAGAGCCGGTATAAGTAAATACACTATTTGAAGATGTGGCAACCAATCCTGAACCTGTTACACTTGTAAACCTATAAAGGCTTGTACCTAAAACTTCAAAATCCGTATCTCTTGTTGCAACAGGGAAATTACTTGTGCTTTTTGTTAAATTCTTTTGATTGTGCGGGATTATTAATCTGTTGTAAAGTTCTTGGTCGCCTGATAACAAACTTAAATCGTATGTATAACCAGAGCCGGCAAAAATCTTATCAATATATTCCGCAACATACAAAGCTGGTCTAAATGCCGTAACTTGGAAATTAACCTTGTCTGTACTAACATTTCCGTAATCAATTAATGGATAATAATACCCTGAACCTGCAATAGTATTCCAGCTTGCTTTGATATTGTCTACATTGTAAACGTGATCGTATTCGCTAAAGTTTAAATCCTGTAAACGCTTATTGCCTAATGAAGTAATAAATCCGCCCAATTCCCCAAACACAGAGCATTGATATTCTATTGTCTTGTCATCAATTACAATTTCTAATATTCTTAAAGTTCCCTTAAATATTTGGATTTTATCAATAAATATTTTACAATTAGCTTGTTTTGAAGCGTTAAAATTGTAGTTAACATTCGGTAAATTATCATCTGTATCATTGGCATTCCCTAAATCAAAAACAAAGCCAAATATTTTATTATTTGTAGCAGTACCGGTAATAGATATAGTTTTGCTATAATTGGTATTCTTACTGCCAAAATCAGTAATATCATCAATCGTATATGTAAATTCAGTACTAATGTCTTGTACTAAATCAAGCCTATAATCTTCTATGTATATTTCTGTACTTATCATTATCTAAATTGACTATTTGTATATTTACCTACTTCTATTTCTATTTCAAAGTTAAATAGCTTATCGCTAACTGTTAGTTTATACTCATAATTTGTATCCGCAATAGTTACAGGGAAATAAGCGCCTTGCACTTCCATATAACAAATACTGCTTGCTACTAATTGCGCTAACCACTCGTAATCTTGTTGGCTAACCCAATCGCTTATCATTTTGTATTTATCCGTATGCTGAATTGCATAGTTTAGCGTTGTTTCGTTGTATTTATTGTAAGCATCATTATTTTTCATTTGATTGCCGGATAACTGCCAATCATTACGTCTGTATGATGCCCTTTTAAACTCACTTGACCTTTTATTTACCAGCGCAAACTTCATAGTATCCCATCCGCCCAATCTATTAAGAAAATGCAGATTGTATTGCTTGAATTTAGGGTAGCATCTTTGAATAAATTTAAGCTTACGCGATTCCGCAACCCCTAATTTTAAATAAACGTTATATCCGTAAGTATTTTCATCAATAATAGTGCTTCCTGCAAAAGTATTTATATGCCCTGCTTGTAGGTTAAATAAGTTCATTTGTCCGGTTAGCGTTACGCTTCCGCTTGCCGTATTTATAACCGCGCCGCTTTCGTTTACAACATCAACTACTGCACTATAAGATCCGTCAGTTATTTTTAAATATGTGGCGTAAAAGTTATCGCCATATTCCAAGTAAATGTTATCAGTATCCCTTTCCGTAAGCCAGTCATCTGTATAGTTTTCCAATAACAAATTATCGTAATAATTAGATAATACCAATGGCGTGTTATTGTTTACAAAAAGTATGTCAGCAAATAATGGTGGGTAATAATTATAAGCACTTAAAGCACCGGACGCCAAGTTATAATTACTAATTGATCCGGAAGCATCAACGTATTCCTCGCCAATTCTAATTTGATAATCGACCTTAATTTTATTATTAGAAGCCACAAGTATTGAATTGCCCGATGGTTCAAAATAGTTTTGAACATACGCCCTTACAACAGGGCTTGAATTGTAAATACCATAACTGCCGTCTGCACTTGGCGCTGGGTATATCTTTGTTCTGCTTACTTGTGATCCATCTATAAATATATCATAGATAAACTTAAATGAAGTTTGCCCTACATTTGTAGAACTTGCCACAAACCAAAGGTCATCGTGCATACTGCTATAAGTTGCAGGACTACTTTCTATTGTTATTGCCATCTTTTAATTCGTTTGCTATTTGTGTAATTTTTATTTCAACATCGTAACCCAATGCTGCATTCATAATTTTTTGGAAATCTTTACCGAATACGCTATCTCTTGCTTTGTCAAAATACCTTGTTGATCTTAAACCTTTTCTATGTATTGATTTTGCTATTGCTGCTGCCAAGCTTTTCTTTTCATCAATCGCCTTTAATTCAACGCCTAATTTACTATATCTTTTTACGGATATTGTTTTTAATTTGTTGTATTGAAGCCATTTTTCAACAACTGATACCGGTATTGATTTCTTGTTGCTTTTAAAAGCATAAGGCGTTTTGCCATCTGCCTTTACGTTTTTAGTTCCCTTTACACCCTGATTGACAAAATCCCAATACTTAGACGCCGGCTCGCTTTTTGGGTAGCCCATAGATAAGGTATAGGTTGTTCCGAATTTTGTTACCTGAAATCTAATATCGGCAATATTACCGGAAGCAATCGACTTATTTTTGTTTAAATTGTCAATAGCCTCTTGTTGGAACTCTGCGCCGTATTTAAGGAGTAGGGCTTCAATAACAGGCAATTCCTCATTAGTGGTTCTTTGCTGCCCTAATGTGCTTAAAAATCCGTCTGCTATTGCTCTTGCCTGTGCTTGACTAATACTCATACCTTTAAATAGACAAATTGTATAAATATACCACACAAAAAAACCCCCACCATATAGGCAGGGGTAACCATTAAACTACAACTTTCTATGTAACTCCCTATCGAAATCCGCTTTTGCTTTTAGATAAGATAAGATATTTAAAGCCTCTATTGTTGATTTTGCATAAGCTTCCTCAACTTTAATATTTTCGTGGTCGGCAATAAGTTTGGTTGAATATTGCCATCCAAAATACTGCATAAATCTGCTACCGCTTGGTTGCATTGCTCCCTCGTTTTCCCTGTCATCATCATTTTCGCTACCAAATAATCCCTTGTAACCTCTATCCAATTTCTGAATATTTGATAAAAAAAAACAAGGGAAAAATAAACCTCTTCAAAATTAGCCTGTAAAATATCCTCTGCGTACTCCTCGTGCTTGCCAGCGTCATATTCGTCATCAACCCACATACCCAGCCAGTTCTTTTTTTGCGGCATAACCATTGTAGCGCCTAATTTGTGCAAATTGCCATAAATATCACTTGCAAACGCCTTGCTTTCCACATACCTTGCAAATGGCATTTTTGTAATATCATATATTGGGCGGTATCTTTTGCCGTTTATCTTTATTATCTTAACCGGCTTACCTTGTGGCAGGGTATTTAAAAAATCGCATTCTTTTAGCTTTGCCTTGTATTGAGATTGGGTTAGGCTATTGACTTGATTTTCGGTCATATTATAAACTATGCAAATAGTTTTTGTTGACTTATCTATTTCGTCTAAGTCCTTATTTGCAAGTGTCTTTACAATATTCTGGTATTGCCAAACGCTAATTTTATTCCAATTCATAAAACGAAGTTAGTAAAAGTTCCTCAATATCGGTATCTGTTTCTAAAATTTCATCAATCTTATTTAGCACATCAGCGCAAGTAAATGGCTGCCCTGTTTTGCATTGATTTTCAACCCATTCGCGTAGCTGGTTTAGTTCTTTCATAGTTAATTGTTTTGGTTATAGGTTTGGTTGTAGTAATCTTTAGCATTTAATTTACATTCAAATCCATCAGGCATATTTGCTTTCCAACATTCAACAAAAGCGTTCATTATCTGCTCTTTTTCTTTTTCAAGTAGTTTTTCTGCACCTTTTATAATACCAGGTATCATTGTATTAAATTCCTTTATGTGGTTTAGGTGTTCAATTAATTCTTGCATTGCTGTTTTCATAGGTTATTTATTTATTATTTTATAAAATAAGGTTTTGCCTAATTCCCAAATTTAGATTATTAAAATAATTGTCATAGGAATTTTTTTAGTCCGTTTGCGCTTGTCATTATTGCCTCTGCCCTTTGTGTCAGGCTATCTATCTGGCTTTGCAATTCCGCGCGATCGTTGGTTACATAATATCCGTTTGATGTAGCAATCAAAGGCAATATGCCCTCTGTTCTAATAAAGTTAACTATTTTTCGTAGACGTGGCTCGCTGAATAGCTTTACCCCATACTTCTCTTTATTTAGGTTTATTGCGTTTACAATATCAATGCCCTTGATTGGGTTGTCTTTTGTTTTAGTGCTTAATCCTTTAATGATTACCGGCACAAGCTTTTTTTCATCTTCCGTAAGCTCTTTTGTTATTTCCTCAAAATTGGTTATCATAGATATTTATTGATGGTCAGACAATAATAGGTTAGCAATTTTTAATTCTGTTTTTAGGTCTTTTATTTCCTTTTCCTTAAACCCCAATTCCTTTTCCAATTTAACGATTTTTTCTATTAAGCATTCATTTTCAAGTTTTATTAAATATTCCTGCCCCATTAAATATTGATTCTTTGACATATAGTTGTTTTTTAAAATATCCAATTACCAATTCTTGTTTGGCATTTCATACATTCTTTACAATACCATAACTCTTCGCCTGTTTTACTTTTATAATATAAAAAGTATTTATGACCATTAAATAGGCATCGTAAAATTAATTTAAGTTTTTTCATAAATAGACTTTAAAAAAGCCGCCCCAAGTTTACCCGAATCACTATTGGTTAATAATAAATTCCTTGAAGCGGCATAAGGTTATTTATTTAATGTTATTGTGTAGGTTTGTTTGTAAGACTTTAAGGGAATTTGTCCACGTTCAAACTTTTTGCCGTTTTCCTCAATTTCCTTTTGCTCCTCTTTTAATACATCAATTTGTTTTTGCAATTCAGCCCATCGTGGCGAATATGCGGCGTAATCATAGGTTTGACTATCTTTTACGCTTAATGCCGCCCCTAAATATTCATACTTACCTTTCGGGCATTTGTCTAAAAAATCAAGAATATGCTCTTCCGCCTTTGATCTTAATGACTTTGCAAAATGTTCAATGACCGAAATTTTAACTGCCACATCTTCGGCTTTCATTGTTCCCTCGCTAAGTTCATTTGCTACGTTTGTAGTTAATAACTCAATATCGCTTTTACTTGGTGCGATTTCCCAGATTGATAAGTTGCTCATAGTTTTTGGTTTTATGTTAATGTAATTTCTACTTTGTTTAATTTAGCTACTAAATAATCATTGGAATTTTTTTCAAATACATAGCCTAATTGCGTGTATTTATTTAATTTTTCTGGTGTTGACCAGCCTTGTAATGATATTTCGCAACTATCTGAAAATTCCCTTTTTGGATAAATTGTTGCAATATAAAAGTCGTCTAAATTAAAGTCTAATTTCAATAGTTTGATTAAGTTGTTTTCCATAGTTTAAATGTTTTGTAAGATTGCGGTAATAATAAATGCCACGCATACAATGATAAATGCGTAAAGTGGTTTGATGCTTTCACGAGCATATTGCTCATTAGCTTTTTGTTGTGGTGTTTTTAGCTTGTTCATATTGTTTGTTTTGGTTTATAATTATTTTCTATTTGCATTGAATCCTTGCTTTACCATTTCTTTTTTCATACTAAAAGACATCATATAAAATGGAATACTCATAGTAAATCTACCATTGTAGTAATCAATAACCCAATGTCTTTGATTGTCCGATCCTGGTGCTGATAAATAAGATGACTTGTAAATTACTTGTTTCATATTGGTTGTTTTGGTTTATTAAATTGTGCGTTGATTAGTCGCACCCCTAACTTTTTTATGCGTTATAAGTTGTGATAATTGCGTCTTGTAAATTCTCAATAAATATACCCTTTAATTCTGAAATTTTAACCTCATTAATTCCGCGTAAGGTATATGCTTTAACATTGTACAAATCATTAACTAAAGTAATGTCAACAAAGCGATTTCTATTGCAAACTAATTTTGTAAAATTGTTGCCTTTTACTTCAAATTTGTAACCGATTGTAATTTGTGTTTTTAAAGTTGTCATAGTTGGTTTGTTTTTGATAAATCAAATTTATACAAATAATCAACATCTTGCGAACAACTATTAAACTTTTTTTATAAAATGTGATAAGCGGTAAATATAATGTATAAGCGGTTAAGCAAATGCATAACGACCAGATCCACGCTTCAAATTGTGGTTTTGCCAAGCTAAAGCCAATGCCATTACACAATCGTCGTGGAATCCCGATGGCGCGGAGTACCTTACCCCATTTGCCGTAAACTGATATTCAAATATATCTAATTCGTCAACAATAACCCCTGCCGGGTATCCAATGCGCGTTTGCTGGATCGCTTGCGCTAAACCCTCCATTAATTGTTGCTTGGATTGACTTGTAAACTTTAATCCCTCTATATTAATCCCCTCCCTAATTAAATCTTCAAGGATAGGATCGCCAACACCTGTACTATCCGCCAATATAGGCGCAATAGGAAGCCTTTTAATTGTTTCCTTGGTGTTATGCCAATCCATTTGGAATCGGTCAAAATAAGCCACGTTGCCGGCATTATCAAGCCCTATGATAACTGTAAAGTCAACAGACTTCGCAAGGTCAATGCCATAACAAACAATCGGCTGGGCTGAAATCGGTTTAATACATCTTTGAATATAGGCATTACCAAAGGGATTAGCACTATTTTCTGCCGGGTTTGCAAGGTATTCCTGTTCAAATACTACTTCCGGTAATTGTATTCTTGCCTCGTCTATTTCCCTTGTATTGATATAGGGGTTATCGTATGTGCTAAATTTAAAGCTTTGCCAATCGTTTTCGCCTTGCTTCATAAACAAGGAATAAAAAAAGTTTTTGCCTCGTGGGGTGGAAAGAAATACCGCTTTACCTTGATAATCGGTTAACGTTGGGCGTATGCTATTCTGCCATCCGGTTTCTAAATCTGAAATAAACGCGGCTTCATCTATTATAACCAAATTAAACTTGCGACCTCTTAGGTTATCCAAACGTTCCCCTGTATAAAATTCAATAGATCCGTTATTGGGGCAATATATTTTTAAGTTGCTTATATTGTTTTTAAATGGAAGTGCCGCCGTTAGTCTTTCAAAAAACGCTTTAGCTAATTTATAGGTTGGGGTTATATATGCAACTTGACCGCCTTTAATTGATTCACTAATTGCAAGTATTTGGGAAAGTTCAGACTTGCCAAAACGTCTACCGCACATAACGACAATAAAACGCTTACTGCATTCTAATATTTTCTTTTGGTTTATATGTGGACTTGGTAATTCTATTCTCACTATAAAATTGTTTTGCCTTCAACAAATACAACTTCAATCCTTGTGTCTTGCTGAATATCCATTTGTTCTTTTGGCTTTCCGTATACTCTGGTTAGTAATGTATCCAATGAATATAAGCTACCCTTTTCCAAAGATTTTCGCATAGCAGCCGCAATGGTCTTTTCTAATATCGTTGCTTTTGGATTATCCCAAACTTTTTTTAGCTCTTCCATATCCATTGACATCATTACTTGGATCGTATCATTTATTTCGCTTAGCTTATAACCTTGTTCTTTTAATAAGCTAACATATTTACGCGGGCGTCCGTTTGGATTTCTTACTTCGCCTTTTTGAACTGGTATTAAATTATGTTCGTTTGCCATATTCTCTTATTTCTTTCTTTATTTTTTAAATATTTTCCAATCAACGAAATGATGAAATCTTCCAAACCTAACAACTGTTTTTGCATATTGAGGCCATACAGCTTCAAGCATTTTTGCTTTCAATAATTTCTTTTTTGGATCATTACCCTTATACAATTCCTCTTGATTTCCGCCTTTCATTTTTTGGGATGTGCTAACTTTATTTATCATATAATAAACACAACTTGCAGTTGTTCCCCCATTATGCAAAACCTGTAAACATAAATCGACATCCTCATTATATTTTAATCTCCATCTATAAGGTAAGTCATTTTTAATTAACATACCAGAATAAATATGACAATTTATTTTAAATGGTTTTAATGGAGGTTTAGCTACAAATGTGTCATATTCAAACCCAAGAATATCATAATTTGTTACATCAGCATAATTTTCTACATAAATAAATGGATTTTTATCTTTTCTAATTCTTGTTTTTCTTGAATTTATCCATTTATCAAATCCGTGTATATTATCATCAAATAGCCAATGATATTTATAACCCAAATTTTTTGCGTGTTCCCAACAAAAGTTACGTGCTGGATAGCTTCCAAGACCAAGATTAGAAAATGGCAAAACCAAAACCCTATTTTTACCTAATTTTTTTTCGTATAATTCTTTTTCTTGCGGTTCTACTGCAATTAAATAATCAATCCCTATATCCTCAAATTCTTTTGCAGTTATAGGATTATCATAACGCCCCTTTGAAATTATATAAACAGGGTATTTAAGCATTAAAAACTAAAGAATGATTAATTTGTAATTGCAAATTGCCAGCAGACGCTTTTCTTTTGTATTCAGTATTTTCTGGTAATTTATTTTTTATATAATCTATTGCTTCAATTTCAGTGTCAAAAATTATTACTATTCTTGTTAAATTATTGCTTACGCCTATTGGATCAAATTCTTCCGTAAAATCTAATTCATTTTCAGACATATCATTAATACTATGCCCATTAGCCCATCCAGGAATATCTAAACCCCATTCGGTTAAATCTTCAACGTTCCAATTGTTAGCCAAATCATCCCAATCCCACTCGCCATATCCTACGTTGTCCTTTACTATAAACTCTTTCTTTTGTTCTTCGGTTAGTTCTTTAGCTTGTTTAACTGGTACATCTTTTAGTCCTGCTTCAATACAAGCCTTTAGCCTCATATTACCGCCTAATACAACGTTATTCTCATCTATTACTATTGGGCGAAGTTCAAGCATTTGTGGGAAGTCTTGAATTGACTTAACCAGCTTTTTAAACTTGTCATCCTTGATGATTCTTGGATTGTTTGGGTTGGGTTTGATTTCGTTGATGTTCATTATCTGTTTTTTGTTGGTGTTCTAATTGAAGCCATTTGTGGCACTTCTTTCTTTTTAAGGTCTTTAATACCTAATGACTTCGCACATTGGAAGCATTTTACTTCGTGAGATTGCAGTTCACTTTCCCAAACATAGTCTATGGTTATCCTACCACAATTGCATTTGTAATCTCTTTTACCGAAAGTATCTTTCATTTTTTCTTATTTTACTTTAACGACCTTGCCTAACATAAGGTTTTACTGGTTTGTCCTTTGGTCCAGATGTCTTTTTGTACTTGCCGCACTTTCTTTTACCAAAATTAACCTTTTTTGAATCACTTTTAACTTTTGCCATTAATTTTCTTATTATGTATTTCTTTTAAATATTCATAGTGCGTCTTTGTATCGCCCATTACAACGTGGCATTGCCTACATAATGCTTGCAGGTTTTCAATTACATCCGCCTTTTTACTCCCGCCCATTCCCCTTGCGTCTATGTGGTGTATGTCAACGGCTTTTGAGCCGCAAGCCTCACAAGGTATAAAATCCTCAATTCCGTAACCGAAATAATCAAGATATATTTTAACGTGCTTTTTCACTATCTATTTGTTCAAGTTTTCTTTGCGCCCAAGCAATACCCTCATCGCCACCCCAAGCTAACCACATCAAAGCACCGCAATCTTTTTTAGGATCGCCTTTGCTATTTTCCCTGTGCCTTTCAAAACTTGACATTCTTGCGATTGTATCTCTTGTTATATTTTCGCCCTTGGCTAATTGATTAGCACGCGCCCAACCAACCGGCGTTCCGCAGCTTCTATTGTATTGATCCCTGATATTGATTGCTCGCTGTGCGTTTACTCTTGCGGCTTGTGGGTAATCGTTATAACTATCGACCATTGATACCCTGATTGCAGCCCATACACTTTGCGCCTTTTCCTCTGTATCATAGATACAAGCGCCTGAACCTATCCTATATTTCCCATTTGAACATTTAATTACTGGCATTTCCTATTAGTTTATTATAAATAGCAAAGCGTTGCTTATTTACTTGATGCAAGTTATAGTTCTTATTGCAATAGTCATATAAGGCATTTCCGTAATGTTCCCTTGCGTCTTTATCCATTACCAGTAACTTAATCCAATAATACCAGTCTTTTTGACTATTAACGTGGCAAACCGGATAATTTCCCTTGTAGGGGTGTACATTGCTAACAATGGCAGGGTTTTTCTTGGAAGCCGTTTCTAATATCTTTAAATTGGATTTCATAGAATTAAACCTTGAATCGACCAAAGGTATTAGGCTAATATCCGAATCACAATAAGCCGCCATATATTCCGTAACAGGGTTATAGTTGTAAATTGTAGGGTTTAGCTTTAAGCCATTTGTAAAAGCGCATATCATATTATCCCAAATATGCTTTTCGCCGTCATTATACCCGGCTATTATTGTTCTAACCGGAAAATTAATGCGCTTCATAGGATTGCGTAATATTTCCAAGTCTTTGCCGTGCGTTCCAGATCCTGACCAAAATAGTCTAACAAAGTCTGATGGCTTTTTTTCTAATATAAATTGCTCTTCGCCGTATGGTATAGCATTAGGCAATATCTCAATATTTGTGTTATAATTATATATTTCCTCTGCCAATCTTTCGTGTGTGCAAGTACAAAGGTCTGCAATCTTTACCCAATTTATAATCTGTTCAGGTATTGAATTTATAATATAGTGCTGATATAAAATGTGCGATGGATCTAAGTGCCAATAGTCATCATTATCGACCACCAGTTTGAAGCCGTATTTTTTGCGCCATTCTACCATTTGTTCCGGCGTTATATTAGCCAGCATTCGATTCATTATAACAAGGTCAAAATTACCCTCAAAGATTTCCTCGTTTATAGTATCGGTAATTAAGCAGTAATCTTTTTGCATATTAACCAATGGCATCATTATTCTATGATACCCTACGCCACTTTGTTTGCTTGTTATAGCTAAAATTCGCATTTAAGTTTATTTTCTGTATGGTAAATAGGTTGGTATTTATCCCAAACCGCTTGCGCCCTTTGTAGGCTTTCATCTTTCATTCGCCTGTATTCTGTTCCATTTCCTACATCGTGCCCTATGTGTTCACTTCTTAATTCTGGAATATAGTAATTAGTAAAGCCTGCAAGCGTTGCCCTTTCTGCGTAATCCCTATCTTGCATTCCGTATGGATCATACTCTTTATTATATCCGCCTATTGTATCAATTAGTTCCCTTGTAATGAAGTTATCGCCAAATGGTGTATGCGTTTTATGTATTCCGTCAACAAGCGGTGGCAATTCCTCAACACAATGTATTCCAATAATACCTGTTTTTGGTACTTTTTTAGCATACATAACCCAATTTGACAACCAATTACCCGGCAGTAAAATATCATTTGCCAAAATGCAAACGCCATCATATTCTTGCGTAATAGATAAACCAAAATTAACCCCTGCGCCTATTCCTCTTTTATGTAAAGACCAATTCGCATAGTGCCAGTTATAATAATTGTTTATTTCATTAAACTGACTTTCATCACTTCCATTGTCAATAAGGTAACAATGCGCATTATGTCCGCTATTGTAAAAGTTATTATCAATAACTTTTTTAGTTAGGTCTGCCCTATTTTGGGTTAGCAAGATTACGGCTATATTCATTTGATCCTATTTTTCTTGCAGGTACTCCTGCGTATTTTGTAAACTCTTCTGTTATGCCTTTTATAAATGCACTTGCCCCAATCATACAACCGCGTTCTATTGTTGTGAATTGATGCAGCACGGCATTTAATCCAATGTTTGAATATTGTTTTACGATTGAATGACCGCCAATTTTTGCGCCGCAACTAATTGTAACATCATCTTGAATATTACAATCGTGTCCGATGTGGGAGTGCTTCATAATAAAGCAGTTATTACCTATAATTGTTGGATCTTGTGTGCCGGCGTCAATCGTTACTAATCCAGTAATCATATTACCGCTTCCGATTATTACCTGTCCGCATTCAATTTCGTTTATCTCAACGCCTTGAATTTTTTTCTTTTTCCAGTACTTTTTATGTTCTGCCGGATGACCGATAATACAATAAGCACCAATGTAGTTGTTATCCCCTAAAATAACGTTATCGCCAATAACGGCGGTTGGGTGTATATAATTTGCCATTTTTATTGATTTTCATACCATTGATATAAACGAATTACCATATCAAACTTACAAGATCCACACCATACCGATACGATAAAGTTTGGATCTAAATAAGTCCTATAAATGTGTTCATACATTTTTAAAATATCTAAATCAAGATTTCTTATATAGCCATTCTTTGCACATTCGTAATTGTTTACGTTGGCATTTAAAAAATCTTTATGTTCTTGTTTTATTTCCATAAATAGTTCCACATTAATTTAGTTATTATTGGTGCTAAAAATCCGGCAATAAACATAGTTGATGTTATATTTTGGATTAGTTCAGGTGCGAAATAGTGTATTGGTGCAACCCACGCAGCCAAGCAACTTCCACAATTAAAGGGCTTGAAATTGATTCCCCATTTATGGTGTAGGTTATGAATTTCAGTAAAAAATAATGATGCACAGATTGCCGTTATTATTGATAAAATCATTTTCTAATGTTGGTTTTCATTTGTTTTTTGGTTTTGTTTATCGTTCGAACTATCGACATATAAGGTATACCTGTTTTCCGGCTAAGTTCTTTTGCGTTCTTTTTGAAGTCAATAGCATACAATTTTAATATTTCTTTGTTATACCAATGCAAGCCGTCCATATTTACTTCCAGCTTGTCAATCATATTAGTTTTATCATTCTCATCAGCAATATAGTCATTATCCACAAATTCAGTATAGTTTCTGTAATTCTTATAAAAATTACTTCTATCGCTTTTGATCATATTAAGCATAATCCTAACTATATAAAACTTCAATTCATTCCTTTCATACATTCCAATAAGTTTATCATCATTCATTTCGCAAAGAACTAAAAAAACTTCTGCCTTTAAATCATAGCGTAATTCCTCTGGTTGCATCTTTTCGAATGCATCGTTTACTTCTTTTGAAGTCCAATATTGCGCTAAAATTTCATTTTTGACCATTCAATTAGAACTGGGTTATTATCCTTTTCAGTACAAATATAAACAATTCCGCCACATTCGTAAATATCTTTTAGCCTTTCCCTTTGTTCAATGCTTAGTTTATCGCCTATTTTTTTTACTTCAATAGCGGTATAAATACCCTTATCGCTATAACCTTGCAGGTCAGCCCATCCCTTTTGTATTGTTCCCTTGCGTTTACCAAATGGAATATTATTAACCCTATTTAATCTATAACCCAAATACTCTAAATTTTTTTTAGCCCATTTTGTAAGATCGTTTGCTGATATATCCATACTTTTTCGTAAAATTCTTTTTTAAATTTAAGCCTATTTTCTTTTGTTTGTACTTCTTGAAAGGTAGGGTAAAAATCTGTAAAATTATTGGTATAACAATATTTTAATGATCCGTATTGCGTGTATTTAACTTGGTAGGTTTTCAAAATATTTAACTAAGGCTAATTTTTTACATTGTAATTCTATAAAATCTTCATTTTTAATTTGTTGGCTAAACTTTTTAGCGTCCAAAGGGTGCATTTTATTAATACGAAATAAGTTATCTTCCCTTACTACTTTGATGGTTTCTAATATTTGATCTTGTGTAATTTTTAATTTTCCTTGATTATGTAATATCAAAAAAACCTTGTGCGCATTAAAAACCTTATTAAAATCATCGCGTTTGCCATTTAACCATTCGTTTTTAGTAAATTCTACTATTTCCTCTTCTGTTAATTGTTTAGTTGGTGGATCTGGTGGCGGTGGTAGATTCTTTCTTACTTGGTTTGCTTTACCCTTATAAGCATTCATAATACCAGATATATATTTTGGCGAAAACTTTTCATAATGCTCAATATTACAATCAAATTTACCCTGTACCGCCATTTTGAAAGCTATACGCATTTCTTGGATAGTAAAAAAAGGGTACGTAGTTCGTATAAAATCCTCAATTACTTCCAATTCTACCACATCAGGAAGTTTAGTTAGCCCAATCAATGTAAAGATATATGCTAAATTTTCCCTAAGTGTTATCGGGCTTACAAGGTTTAATTTATCGCCTTTAAAGGCTTCAATTATTGGTAAATCATCTTTATCGATTAACCCATTTTGAAAGGTCTTCCATTCGTTTGCGACTTGCAGCGGTTGCGTCAGTATTTTTTGTATTTCCATATTTAATTTTATTTTGTAGCCAAGTATTTACCCGGCGTTTAATATCAAAAAACTTTTCAGCCTCATAACGTAATTTACCACTTTTTGATGGTTCTGACCAATAATCCAAAAATTCTTGGTATGAATCATTTAATAAATTTTTGTAAGGCTCTATATTATTTATAAATACTTCTTTTTTATTTATAGTTATATTTTCAGTTTCAGTTTCCATATGCATAGGCATATGCTTAGCATATGCTTCGCTTATGCTTTCATTTTTTACTGATTTTGCATTATTTCGCCTACTTTCTGTAAATTTTTGGCGTCTAATAGATTCATTATACATTCTATCATTTAAAAAATACCCATCTACTTGTTCAAATTTATCCCATATTTCGGAATCATATGCTTTGCATATGCTTAGCATATCCTTTTCGGTTAATTTGCCTTTTTGATGTTGTAAACATAATAATCTAATGTACTTACCGACTTGTTCGTCAGTCATTGTAAACGTACCGCTTAAAAAATCACTTGTGTAAAATAGCACTGCTGGATCTTTTGACATAAATTAAAAATGGATCGCAGGCTCACAGATAATGGTACTATCTGCTTGCCCTTGATCCAATATATTGAAACTGCGTTGTACCATAACGCTTTTTTTATTCTTTTACAAATTTACTAAAATTTTCAATCTCTTTTTCAATTTCTAAAATTTTTTCTTTATACCACTTTTCGGTTTCCATTAGGTTTTCAGCCGTTTTTATATTATAAATTGCGCTTGTATGATCCCCAACTCCGATGTGTTTAGCTATTTCATTTAAAGATAATTGTGTATACTTTTTTAGAATATAAGCCGCCGCCTTTCGTCCAAAAATAACGCTTTGGCTTCGGTTTTTTATATGTATGTTAGTATCAAAAACATCTTCAACTAATTCAACTAATCTATGCGGTAAAATACTTGTTGAAAATTTGCCTATTGCAATTTCATCTGTTATTAAATTAGCCTTAACTAATTCTTTATGAAACATACGCAAACTTTGTAATTGATCCTTATAGCATTGTATCAAATTGTTATATTCCATATTTTAAAATTCTAAATCATCATTAAAAGTTTTCTTTTCAGCCGGCGCAACATAATTATCTTCATAAATTTTATAATCCGGTTGCGTTGGTTTATCCTTATAAGAATTAACCCACATATTATAACGTTTTCCGTTAATAGTAAATTTAATTACTTCTTTGCCATCTTTGGTAGTGTTTTTCCAAGCACCCCAGTTTTCTTTTTTTTCCTCTGTCATTTTATATTTGGTTTGTGGATTCAATAGAATCCGGTTTAAAAAATACTGCTTTAAATTCTGAATGCTTTTCCCAATAATTAATATAGTTAATCATTTGGTTGTATGCTTCTATGTTATACCAAGCATAATGATATATTTTAGCTAAAAGCATTTGCCTTTCCATTGGCAATAAGTCCTGCATTCCTTTTTCTTTATAAAATTGATTCATATTATTTATTTTGGTTTGCTAATATAATTTTATAGGCTTTATCATATTGCTCATTGGTTGTATATGCACTTATTTTAATGGCTTGTTTACTTTTTAGGTTATCATCCCAAATTGTATTTTCTAATAATGCAATTAATTTCATTCTTTTTTCCTCACCAATTTCGTCTTTATGCTCATTTGTTGCATCAGCATCTTTTGTGTCATCAATGGCTAACAATCCATTTAAAGCATATTTACGCGCATAACTTGAAGCTGATCCTGTAATTTGTGCAGCATCCATACCCTTTTTTATTTCCTCTTCTCTTGCCCAGCCGCAAACTTTAACCGGAAGTTCCTCGTTTGTTTCATCAACAAGCATAGCAGTTGCTTTTACATAAATACGATCGGCAACTTGCACAATTTCATCGCTGATTAATAATGCAGTTTGATACTTGTAAAGTATTGGTTTAACCGCTTCAATAATATCTTCCGCACTTCGGTATTTATATTTACCAAATGCGTTGACCTGGTTTTTAGGGGCTTTTAACTCCGCCTGAATTTTTACTAATTTCATAGTGTTTATATCGTATGGTTTTATTACGACATAGCAAATATACAACTTTTATTCATATTATATACACTTTATAAAATTATTTTTATAAAAAAAAGCCACTTGTTATAAGCGGCATTTAAATTATATAATTTTTTATTTATATATCTTGTTCAGTATCAAATATTTCGGCGTGCATTTCCCCGATTACCTCTGCAATAATATCCAAACTCTGCTTTTTAATACGCCTAATCTTATTGGCTTCTATTTTAGATACCAATGTTAGGTCAATATCCTCAACGGCAGAAATAGCGTAATAAGCACAACTAATTAGATCGCTGCGCGTGGTGGTTTCGGCATCTTCCCACTCAATCTCTTCGGTTGATTCTGGTTCTTTTTCCTCTGACATTATAAATCTTTTAAAATGATTTCATCAGGTCGTTCTATTTCCTTGTATTCCATTCTGTTGCCGCCTCTAATCTTTGCTAAAGTTTGTCTTATATCCTTTTCAATTTCGTATAACTCTTGAAGCTTTTTTGCAAAATAATCTTCTTGTTGAGATAAAGTCCACTTATTGAATCCTTTTGGCATTTTCATCTTTTTTAGTTTTTATAAGTTTTTTTAAATAAATTGATAGATCTAATGCTTCCTCGTATGCGTGTTGTAGCCATTCAATTTCCGAAAGGTCTGTACGATCCATTGTTGTACCATATTCCTTTATCCCTTTTTCCTCTCTTGCTAATAGATCGTCTATAATATTATATAAAATTCTTGACATTATTTATCGGTTTTAGAATGAAATTTATTGCACGTTTTACATTTGTATTGTATCCTTGTTAAGCCGGTTGCAGTTACCACTTTATTGTTTTTTATCAGGTCATCAGAGCCACATTCCGGACAACTTCCTCTATCTTCGCCAAAAATAACGCCATAATGCGTTTTTGGTTCAATATGCTGGCTTAATAATTTAAAAACTTTTTCAAGCAATACAACGTCTTTTTTACAATATTTAATCATTGCTTCCATCGCAGCCTTGTCTTTGTGCAATAGTATATCTTTCCAAAGGCTATACTCTGTTTTTATCTTTTGACCAATCCCCAAAAAGTCTGCTATATAATTTAGCCTATTAGAATTAAACCTAAACTTTTGGCGCGCTACTTTTAAAGTATCAATAGTTGTATATTTTGGGAACATTTGGATATTGTGAAACAAGCACCTTGTACGTATCCAAGCCAAGTCGAATTTATCGCCATTGTGCCCCACCAATTCATTAGCAACATTTGCCACCTCAATAAATTGTTCAAGCATACGCTTGTCATTCTGTTTTGAATCCCATTGTAAAGCATATACTTCTTTTTCATCTTCCCATTTATAACAAATGCAAATGATTGCACGTTCTTGGATAATGTTTGAATAATCAATATTTTTTTTATAGCCGGCTTCCCAAAATAACCCAATGTTGGGTGAAGTTTCTATGTCAAAAAATAGCCTCCTGCGTTTGGTTTTTAGCATTTAATAGGTTTTATATTGTGTTTTTCCGTTATTTCTTACTGCTTTTAATACTTGTTTTCTTTGTTTGCCGGTGCTTTCGTATGAAACGTGCACCCAATCTGGGTTTTCATTTGTGCCAAATTCCCAAATTAGCTGGTCAAATTCTAAATTATCCTTGATGTAATCAAATACCATTTTATTTGTTACCCCATTTGGCGTTCCGTCCATATCAATATCAATCGCTTCGCCAGAACAATGCTGTGAAGTAAGGCTGCCTTTTATTGCCTTGTTTAGTTCAATAGACCTGTAACCGCTTGAAATATGTATCGGGCATCTAAAGTTATTCCGAATAGGCTGGAATATGTTTTTAGCTAAAAGCTTTAAATTTTTAATATGCGCCTCAATAGGCATATTTGATAAGCCGTTACGCTTTGCGCTTTCGCTTCTTATTACTTCGCTTAGGTCTAAGTGTTCTGATAGTTTCATAATAATTTATATAAAAAGTAAGTTACTGCAATTACCCAAAATGTGAAGCCAATTAATAAGGCTTTTTTTTCGTTATTCGGCATCTTTCTTGATTGAAAATTTATCAATAGTTGTTGTACCCATTGCGGATATACATATAACCATAACCGCGTCAACAAGCTTATCGCTGGGCGCAATTTGTTGGTGGGTAAATGAGTTTACTAATAGTGTAATACAAAGAAATAAAGCACTAATCAAGGCAATTACTCTCTTTGTACTAATTGAACCTCTTTCGTCCGATAATAAATTTGCTATCCATTTCATATTTATAATTTTTTATAGTATCCTATTGAATATTGATTAGTTGTTGCATTTATTGTAAATAAGCCCTTTTTAGGCATTTGATAGCCTATGCCAACGCCAATACCAACTTTATTGTCAAAGCGTCTTAAATCGCCTATAAACCCTAAATAAAGCATATTCTTAGGCTTTTGCTCTAATATTTTAGTAATTGTTATTGTTGGCAAATTAAAGTTAGCCGAAAATCCCCTGCCTTGTATCTTGTTTTGACTAATTGTATCTTGAATATATGCGTATCCGATTGAATCAATGCGTATGGTATCTGAATACACTTTAGTTTGGTTATATTCCCTTACGATTGTAATTGTATCGTGTACAGATAAATAGGTTGTATCCAAAACCACAAAAGGGATTGAATCCCCTTTCTTATATTTTGTAAAAGTTTTCTGCTGGTAAACTGTGTCCGTTTTTACAATTATTTCATTTTTAGTATACGATGGCTCATTAATTATAAACAAGGCAACAATACATAATAAAGCCGCAATGACTATATTTTTAATCATTTTTTTACTTTTTTAGTAGCATTGTAGTAATAACGAATTGCCATAATACCGGAAATAATAGCAACCAAGCCGGCTACTAATGTTACGAATGGTTGAACTTGTGTAATAGTTAGCGTTGCGGCAGTCATTGAAACCGCCGTGTTTACTAAAGCTTGGCTGCTATCCTGTGTCATTTTTAGTCGTCGTTTTTTGTTTCCTCTTTTTGCTCTTGTTCAAGCTGACCAAAGAAAGTTAATAATGGTAACCCAAATTCTGTTGGGATTTTGTTAATGAAAGCTTTTAAGTCTGCTAAGTTTTGCTCGTTTAATTGTAACATAGTATTTATTTTTTTATAAAGATAGTAATTTGTTACGGATTAACAAATGGAAGCGGCAATGTTATTACCGGCGGATTGATTATGTTCTCTATTTGAGCATCTAAATTAGCGTCTAAAGAAGCCACATCTAATGAATTGTCAAGCCATCCGCAAACAATTTCATAGGTTAAATCCTCATAAGGTATAAAATTAGTA
>JACCDN011135278.1_pt1 | contig 31496 bp, 20 predicted proteins | sample 7441691 | NCBI WGS metagenome assembly JACCDN01 (sample SAMN15323439, study PRJNA562643) | freshwater metagenome | isolation source: river surface water | place: USA:Blue River Watershed | collected 2017-08-16
GCCGACAACACCCCAGCTATCTAATGAGTTATGTTGCGTGAATGTCCCATTGCCATTAGATATAGCTACCCATGCATTATTAGCACTGCCGGAATCAAAAGATACTATATCCGTTTTTCCATCACCATTAAAATCTCCGGTTTCATAGCTTGTATAACCCTTGCCGCCAATACCCCAGCTATCTAATGAGTTATGTTGTGTGAATGTCCCATCCAAATAAAGCGCATCGTCACCAGCAGTTCCATTATTTGCCTGAGTCAAACCCCCTTTCTTTGCACTTGCAAAATCATCAAACCTAAAATCCTCATTCCTTAAATCATTTTTATTAAAGTTTTGTAGAATGATTTTTTGGTTGTCGAAGAGTTTGATTATTGTGTTGGATCCGTCTTGGGTGATTGTTGCTTGGTCTAGGTGAATTATGTCGCCAACGCCTTTTAGATTTATGATTTCGCCTTGGCTGTAATCGGTGATTATGTCTGTGCCATTTGGGTTTTTGGTGAGGATGAAACTGTCGATTCCTTGACCTCCTGTTAAAATGTTATTTCCAGTTCCGGCGATTATTTGATTATTATTGGAGTTACCAACAATAACATCGTCATATTCTGTGCCAACCACATTGCCATTTTCGTCTATTGCGAGGTTGGTATTTGCGTTAACTTTGAAGTTTTTGTAATTTAGGTCTTCTAGTTTTGTGTCTTTTAAAATTAGAGTTTGGGTTTCTGAGAGGATAATATGAACATCTTTTTCCCTCTGAGTGATGTCTAGTTTTAAGAAGCTTTTTATGCCTGCAAAACTTGTTAGATCTATTATCTCATTTTCCCCAGCTGAATAGTCATTGATGATGACGGTTTCATTGGTGCCTTGCTCGATTACATAAGTATCTCTTCCTTCGCCACCCACCAGAATATCATTTCCGCCTTTTCCGGTGATTATGATGTCGTTTCCTTTGCCGCCTTCAATTTCATTGTCGGAAGAATTTCCAGTTAGAATATCGTCAAAATCACTTCCTGTGGCCGACTCTATTGACTCAACCTGGTAAGAACTGTTATTTGTAATATTTACACTTTGAGTGGCAATGTTGAAATTAACCGCAAATGCGCTGTCTCTGAAGCTTAATTTATCTTTTCCTTCGCCACCTTTTATAATTTTTACTTCTTCGTTTGTTATAATTGTATCATCGCCTTTTCCGCCATCAACTTCATCACTTCCTCTTCTAGTTTCAATTATATCATCTCCATCTTTCCCAGAGAGAATATTGGCATTGTTATCGCCTATAATATAATCGTCAGAATTTGACCCTGAGATATTTTCAATATTTGAGATAGAATATTGAACATTGCCTTGGTTATTTTCTGAATTTTCTAGATCAAAATCTAAAGTAACTTGATTGCTTGACAGATCTATTTTTGCACCGAAATCACTATTGTTATTTCTGAAATCTATCACGTCATTTCCTGCGCCGCCATCTATTACTTTGTAACCAGTTTTTTTGGTCACTACTTCATCATTATCGTCCAAAATAATATCACGATTCTCGTCGGTAACCACTCGTTCTTGCGAATCTGAAACTATGATAACATCGTCACCATCTTCGCCGAAAATTTTATCATCGCCAAATCTGCCATCAAGAATGTCATTTCCTTTGCCGCCTTTGATTATGTTGTCATTCATGTCACCGCTTATTTCATCATCAAAATCTGAACCGGTAATATTTTCAATATTCACCACTTTATCACCCTGCGCATCACCACCAGTGAAGCTTCCGTAAAGATCAGCTTTTACTGCTGCGCTTGAATTTTCATAGCTTAAACTATCATTATCTTCACCACCATTAATGATATCTTCACCATCGCCAGAAATAATGTAATCATCGCCACCATAGCCGTTTATTACATTATCTGAGACCGTTTCTTCAGCATCTGTTAAAACATCATCTTCTTCGCTACCATTCACCCAGCCAGTTGCATATTGGATTTGCTCTAAGTCAACATTTCCTGCCTCGCTACCAAAATCTCCTTGGGAGATTTCCTCTATTTTGTCTGAATATTCTTGCAACTTGCTGGCAATCATATTCTCAAAATCGAGATTTCTTAATTCTTCTAATTTGCCATCCATGTTGTCAAAAATACCGATAAATTCATTTTGAATATTCGATATTTGATCCAAAAGATTATCTAAAGCAGAAACTCTATTATCCGCTTCTTCTTCCCTGTCTCCAGGGTTATAAGTTTCTTCAGCTGGGCTATTATTATTTTCTGTTTCTTCTGGACCAGTTTCAGTTTCATAAACATCTCCAACTGATATTGGAGTTAGATCTGGAGTTATGCCATTTACCAATTGTTGATAAATCGTAGCTAGATTTAATTTTTTGTAAGATTCTGAGCTTTGAGTTCCAGTTTGATTTAAAATTTGATCAAGTAACGCTTGGTTTCTATATAATCTCAATTCTTCAACTTGAGAATTAACATCACTCATATTTTTTATGGTGATTGATCCTTTAGATTCGCCATTATTTATGGTGAGATCGATTATTAAATCTTGATTATTATTTGCTAATCTGAAGGTCAGATCATTTTGCGTGTCGAACTCGTCGAAATTCGCAATATAATGACTGGCATAAATTTCTAATATATCTGCGCCGCCCAAGCTTTCTTCGTTAATAATATCATCACCATCTCCTAACCAATAAGCATAGGTATCATTGCCTGATTTACCTTTTAGAGAATCTTCTCCAGATCCGCCAATGATATAATCGTCACCTTCCCCAGCGTTAATATCGTCTTTCAAGGCGAATAAAGAATCATCGTCGACAAATTTTGTGAAATCGAAATCTACAAAATTAAAATTCAAAGAAGAAATGATGTCATCAAGATAAGTGCTATCAGCAATGCCAACTAAATCATAACCAAAATCAAACAATCCTTCAAAAGAATTTTTGGCATCTTCAACAACATTATTTATTGAGCCATAAATTGATTCCATCATCGATGAAAGCAGCGACCATCCAAGGCTAAGTATGGTATCATTTCCAGCGCCAGAATTTATAGTGCTTTGATTGGCAACGCCAGAAAGGATAAAGTCATTTCCCGATCCAGAGGTGATGTTATTGCTATATGCACCGCCGAATAAAATATTATTGCCATCACCAGCTTTAATTTCACTGGTGTGAGCAACGCTGATTATAACGTCATTGCCAATTCCAGACTCAATCAAGGAATGATATCCTAGCGAAGTTATAACATTATTTCCCGCACCAGCATAAACATGGCTGTTTCCAGAATCAGAGTCATTACCACCTAATCCAATTCCAATACTAACCAGCATATCATCGCCATCACCAGAGTTTATCTCGCTAATATTTCCAACATTTATGGCGAGATTTTCTCCCATTCCAAGCGTAAGTTCGCTTTTACCTATTGAGGCTCCTAGAATTATATTATTGCCGTCCCCAACCGTTATTTCATTTGATGAAATACTGGCAGCAAAAATAATATTATCCCCACCAGCGCTGGTTATTTTGTTATTATTAGCGGCAGTAATTATTAAATCATTATCCGCACCGGTGGTGATTTTATTTTCACTGGCAAATGCGGCAATTACGCTATCTCCAGCTGTATCAGTTATTTCATTATTTTGACCAGCGCCAATTATAACATTGGTTCCGTCGCCGGTATTTATTTTGTTATTTTGACCACCGCTTAAAATCATACTAACTTTTTCTTCAGCGGTATCGCCCGTTTTGATGGTGTTATTTTGACCAGCGGCGATGATTATTTTTTCACCATCTTGAGTAGTGATTGAATTGTCTTGGCCAGCACCAAAAATCATGTCATCACCATTTTTACTTGTGATGCTATTGGTTTGACCGCCACCAACTAAAGTATTATTACCATTACCCGCATTTATTGTATTAGTTTGACCGCCACCAATAACTACATTATCTCCATCGCCCGCATCGATTGTATTGATTTGACCGCCACCAATGATAATATCGTGACCAAGTCCTGATGTAATTTGGTTAGTTTGACCACCGCCAACTATAATATTTTTACCAGTTTTTTGATTGCCCTCATCGTCATATTTATAGGCATTTCCGGCTTTTATTAAATTATTCTGACCACCGCCAACAATGATTTTTTCACCATCTGCAGTTGTGATGCTATTTGTTTGACCGCCACCTACTATTATTGAATCACCAGTTCCACTCACTATGGAGTTGGTTTGACCGCCACCCACTACCGTTTTATCACCATCACCCGTAGTGATTTTATTATGTTGACCTCCGCCAACTAAAACATCTTTTCCATCACCAGATGTAATTTCATTATATTGACCACCGCCAACCACCACATTTTCTCCATCGCCTGCATTAATTTTATTATATTGCCCGCCACCAACTATTATGTCGTCGCCACTTCCAGAATTTATTAAATTATCTTGGCCACCGCCAACAACAATATTATCACCTTCGCCAGAATTAATTTTATTATATTGACCACCGCCAACTATAATATCTTTGCCCTTTCCAGCATTGATTGTATTATATTGACCACCGCCAACCACAACATTTTCTCCATCGCCAGCATTCATCGTATTATATTGTCCACCGCCAATTAGAATGTCGTCGCCACTTCCGGCACTAATTTCATTATATTGACCACCGCCAACCACGATATTGTCACCATCTCCGGCATTAATTGTGTTATATTGACCACCACCAATCATGACATCTTTTCCTGATCCAGCTTCCATAAGGTTATATTGACCGCCACCAACCACCACATTGTCTCCATCTCCCGCTTGAATCTCGTTATCTTGGCCACCGCCAACCATGATATCGTCACCGCTACCAGCTTTCATGTAATTATATTGTCCACCACCAACTACGATATTGTCGCCATCGCCAGCATAAATTTTATTAGTTTGACCGCCGCCAACAACCACATCATTACCATTACCTGATTTAATGTAATTGCTGTATCCGCCACCAACTATAACATTTTTACCATTTGGATCATTTTCTGTAATTGCATCGCCAGCTATAATGTAATTTGAATAGCCGCCGCCAATGATGATTTTTTCACCATCTTCGGTTTTGATAAAATTCTCATAACCACCGCCAATGATGATTTCATCGCCGTTTTCAGAAACTATTGAGTTAATGTAACCACCGCCAACGATGATGTTATCGCCGCCTTTATCAATGATGGTATTGTTGTAGCCACCGCCGATTATTATATCTTCGCCGCTGCCTGATAAGATTGTGTTATTGTAACCACCACCAACAATTATGTTATCGCCGCCACTAGTCATAATAAGATTATTATAACCACCGCCGGCGATTATGTCATCTCCATCTCCAGATCTGATGATATTATTATAACCACCGCCAATTAGAATGTTATTGCCGCCTGTTGTAGTTATGGTGTTTGAATATCCGCCACCAATGATAATATCATCGCCATTTCCGGTTAGAATATTATTTAAATAGCCGCCACCAGCAATGATGTTGTCGCCATCAATATCAACTATTGTATTGATGTAGCCGCCACCAACAATTACATCATCTCCGTCCCCTGATAAAATGGTGTTAATATAGCCACCACCAACAATTACGTTATCGATGCTGCCTTGATTATCACCGCCAAGATCGATTAATGTGTTAATGTAGCCGCCGCCAAGAATTACGTCGTCATCCGTGCCACCAATTATCAGATTTACTATACCCGCACCAACCAAAATATTATTTCCTGATTGTGCAATGATATTATTTACCAAACCTCCACCAATAGCAATGTCATCACCATCGCCGGTAATTATGGTATTACTCAAACCACCACCAATTATTACATCATCCCCATCTCCGCCATAAATACGATTTAACAAACCGCTGCCAAAGATTGTATCATCGCCATCATTTCCCATAATATCATTGGTTAAACCAGCGCCAACTATTATGTCATCACCATCATTTCCGATGATTGTATTTATTGCACCAGCTCCAAAAATAATATCATCACCAGAGCCTCCAAAAATCGTATTTATCAAAGCATTGGAGAAAATAATATCATCACCACTTCCGCCAGCAATCAAATTAATCAGTCCCTGACTAACGATTATATCATCACCCTCATCGCCATAAATAGCATTAATTAAGCCATTAGAGAAAATTATATCATCGCCTTCGCCTGCGGCAATAAAGTTGGAAAGCCCTTGTGCAAATACCACATCATCACCAGAACCAGCGCTGATAATATTTGTTAGACCTATTGCAGAAATAATATCATCGCCAGAACCAGCATTGATTAAATTTGCGGCGCCAAACGCAATAATTATGTCATCGCCAGAGTCGCCATCGATATAATTCGCGAGTCCAATTGCGGTAATGATATCGTCGCCAGAACCACCCTTAATAAAGTTAGCAGCGGCAGTTGAAATGATTATGTCGTCGCCAGAACCACCATCAATATAATTAGCAATTCCAAAGGCGGTAATGATGTCGTCGCCAGATTCAGCGCTAATATAATTTATAGCTCCAGTGGCTAAAATTATATCATCTCCAGATCCAGAATTAATAAAATTCGTCAGCCCAAAAGCAGCAATAAAGTCATCGCCAGAACCACCAGATATTGTATTTATTACACCATATGCGGTAATGACGTCGTCACCAGATCCGCCATCTACATTATTTATTAAACCGCTGGTAAAAATTATATCATCGCCAGATCCGCCATCCACATTGTTGTAAAGCGCAAAAGATGAAATGATGTCATCACCGTAGCCGCCATCAATATTATTAATTAGTCCGAAAGCAGTAATTATATCATCACCAGCTCCACCATCAATTTTGTTATAAATACCAGAAGCAAAAACTATGTCATCACCAGAACCAGCATTTATGTTATTTGTTACACCAATTGCAGTTAGAATATCATCTCCAGAACCGCCATCAACTTTATTTATCAAGCCAAGGGCCACAACAATATCATCCCCAGAGCCACCATCAATATTATTATAAACTCCTGAAGAAAAAATAATGTCATCGCCAGAACCGCCATCCACATTATTAATTAAGCCAAGAGAAGTAATTATGTCATCGCCACTGCCGCCATCAAGACTATTATAAACCCCTGCAGCAAATAAATAATCATCTCCACTGCCACCATTCAATTTATTAATCACACCAAATGCGGTCAAAAAATCATCACCACTTCCGCCATCTAAGTAATTATCAACACCAACCGCAAAAAGATAATCATCTCCACTCTCGCCATAAAGTTTATTCTTCACGCCATAAGCAAAAAGTCGGTCATTACCGCTGCCTCCGTAAAGATAATTCTTAATCCCAAAAGCAATTAAAGTATCATCACCACCGTGCCCATATAGCTTATTTTGTAATGGGTGCCAGCCAACCAAATGATCATTGCCACTGCCGCCGTGAACAGTTAAAGAAAAGAGTTTAAACTTATTTTTACTAAAAAATCCCATGGCGAGTATTTAATTAAGGTTAGGTTATTTATTGAATTATTTTTTGTAATTTACTCCGAAATATTCTTGTATGTGAATCACCCTGCCATCTTTATCAGCCCTAAGTGCGCGACCAGTTTCATTTGGAAATAGATTGTGCTTCATATCATATTCAATCTCTTTAATCACATTTTGAGAGGCGATAAAATCAATGAACCAAAGGTTTTTACCTTTTTTCCAATCATTGACTTGCAAATCATATTGTTGATTTAGATCGGAGTATTTTTCTTGAGTTTCATCATCCAAATATGCCCAAGTAAGCAAAGCCACAGGGGTTTTGCCTTTTTTGTAAATACGAAATTGATCTAAATCTAGCGGAGGAAGGAAATTTTTTATTATATCTTTGACGCTATAATTGAGGTGCAAATCAGACCTCATCATAAGATAAATTATTTCACCAAACAGCTGATGTCTAGATTCTTGCGGTAATTTTTCTAACATAGAAACGGAGGTATTTAAGAATTATGCCAAAAATTCTTGCAACAACACCGCTTCAAAACCTTTGCCATCTTTCTTTGGTCGCAAGATTCTGATTTCTTTGTCTTTGAAATGTTTTTCTTTAAACTCTTTTAAAATTTCTTTCGCTGGAACGAACGGACTTATAACGTCAATTATATATTTTTTATTGCCACTATTCCAATCTTTTGGCTGCAATTTTAAAGATCCAGATAGCAATCTTTTTTCAGTTTCTTCATCAACATTTGCCCAAGTAATAAATGATATTGGCTCGTTTTTACCGTTTCTAAATAACGCAAATTGTTTTTGAGCTATCGCTGGAATAACCAACCACTCTAAGTCTGAAGTAAATAAATATTTGTGAGATTGCGATTTCATCGCCAAAATAGTTATAGCTCCTAAAGTGCTTTCAAGAGCTATAAATTGCGGAATTTGAATCTTGCTCTTGTCGAGATCTTTTGTTTTCTCTACAGCTACATTTTCTGTAATGTTACCTTCATTAGATTTTGAAGTATTTTTAACGTTAGCAGGTGATCCGTTTTTAGTTGTCATTTGGGTTATTATTTAATTATCAATTTTTACAAAAAATCTCTTTCTTAGCAAAAAAAATTCGCTAAACACTAGCAAATAATCATTCAAGCCAACTTAATAATCAATCAAGAATAACCCAGATCTGCATCACTCCTCAGATTTTAACGCCTCAAATAAGATGACTGAGAAAATCTTGCGGCATCTTTTAATACTGACTTACTTACTATAAATTTTCCCACCTGCTCTTCCCTAAAAGCCTTGTATGCCACTTGAATAGCCAATTAATTTTTAGCATGATTGCAATTTTAATTTCGGGCTCTATGGTGCGCGACCCCTAAATTCTGGGTGCGCAATATAGTATCTCATAACTTTGTATATATCCTGCATTGCGGTAATTATTTAACTCTTCTATTAAATCCTACTTAAGTAAGCGCGTCATGAAATTTATAAAAACTCCAAAGGCTTTCACCTACTCAATTCTTGGTCATTTTCTTTTATTTGCCGCTATTGCTCAAAATGAATCTTTAGCTGCTGCAAAACCCGCGTTAGTTGCAGATGAAACAATAACTGGTGTTGAATCTTGTACCTTTGGAACTTCTTCTTACGGAGATTGCCAAAGAACTTTTGGCGCCGATAATGTTAGCTTAACTTTTGGCACTGGAGGAAACTTTAACCTATCTGGAACAACAACTTCATTTTCTTCATCCGTCCCTCCAACTCTCGGATTATCTCCTCCTGAAAATGGCGTGTTAGTCGGCAGAGTATTGTCTAGTGAGTATTACAAGGGAATAAATATCACTATTGATACGGGCAATGCAAACACGGGCATTAACTCTGTTAAATCTAATAAAAATGGTGTTGGGGTTCGCTCTTTACTTGGATCTAGCATAGGAACTTTAGAGGTAAAATCAGGAATTATAAAAACTGATGATACCGCAGTTTTTATAACTGATTCCGACACCACAGGAAGTGAAGTTATAGTAAGGGATGGCGCTAGAATCGAGGGATCAAGATATGCAATTAGAACAGATGTATTAACAAATATTAATCAGCTTAATCCAGGGTCTGGACCTAGTTTTGACGAGCAATATGCTGGTGGCGCAGACTATACAAATTCCGACGGGGCGATAAAAGACGGAAACCTCAAATTAAGCGTAAGAAATTACGGAACTATTTCGAGTAACCCTTTATTAAATTCTCAACCATCGGTTTCTGGTGGAGTAGCTTTTTACCTTGGCAGCAATAATAGAATTGAGAAAAATATAACTATTTTAAACGAGGAGACCGGAAAAATTTATGGCGCAATTCAAGCCGGAACCATGACTTTTGATCCTGGATTTAAAGACAAGAATTATATCTCTTCAGAGGTTTTGTTAGAAAATAGAGGGTTAATTAGTAGCCAATATATAGTAGGTGATTTTGCAACAAACTTGACTCTTGTTAACCACGAAACTGGAACCATAAGAATCGAAGCAAGTCGTCTTGATCTTGGTGGCGAAGAACAATTTTTGCCTGTTGAAGACATTGAATATAAAGCTTACACCGATTATCGAAATGAGCACGGCGGATCTGTAGATTTTAATAGCTATGACAAAACTTATAACTCGTCAGATATACCAGCCACAGCAATAAGATTTAACTCTCCCAACGATTCATTAACCAACTATGGAACAATAATTGGCACCATGAATTCAAGCTTAGACACTCAAAGAATTGATTTATTGGGCGGAAGCACTGCTGGTAGAATAACATTTGCTGGATCATTATCATTTGGAAATGATCTTAGCGAAAATGCCATTTCTGGAACAATTCAATCCAGAGCAGACGCAACAAACATCGTTACCTATAAGTACAACGCCGTGTTAAATATTGGCAGCAACACTTACACCGTTGGAAAGACCCAAGAATATGGAGGAACTCTTAAATTGCTTGCTGACGAAGCTGTGGCTTCAAACAATAATACAAAAATATCAACCACCTTCAGCGATAATGGAGCGTTTGGCAGAATGAATTTTGTTGGTTCAACTCAGGTTGATACTAACGTCAAACTAAACATCAATATTGGCGATAGTTATTCATATCTTAAAAGCGGAACCGATTACCTTGTTATCAACGGTGATTCTGAAAATACAGGAACTGTCACTGGATCAAACGTAAAAAAGATAAACGACGATCTAATTTCGGTTAACAATGTTCTTGGAAACACTTATGGTATTTTAACTTTTCATACAAGGGTTCTAGATGAGGTTGAGGCAGCGCCTGGTACTTATCATGATTTAGCAATTTATTTTGAAAGACTTGCTGCAGAAGATTTTACTGATGACGAATTAGCTAAAAAAGTTTATGATGAAATTGGGGAAATTGGATCTACAGCAACCGGATCTTTAAAAAAATTTCAAAAATATATCGACACCTCTTCGAACACGAAAAACATTGTAGATGCTTTAAAATCAGCTGGTCCAGTTAACCAAGGAAACATTGAATTTGCCACCATGGTGCCGATTAATAATTTTATGAGATCAGTAGATAGTAGAATTGATCTATTTGTTCACTCCGGACTAGAAAGCTTAAGCAGTTCAACAAAATTAAATGGAGCACCAAATCAAAATAGCAACGCTGATACTTTTCAAAAAAGCAATTCAAATGGAAATTATCGCGATTGGCGCAGAGCTAGAGAATACGCTCTTCAATATTGCTCTAATTCAGAAAATAAACTAACCAAGCAACAATTAGCTTTTTGCCAAGAAAACAAAGAATTAGATAAAGACTACTCGCTAGTTGAATCAATCTGGGGACAGGCATTTGGAACCGACGCCACTAGAAATGACACTAACTACAATGGTTACGGCTCACAAACCTCGGGACTAGCTTTTGGTCTTGACCATAAAATTAATAACAATTCTTTGATTGGCTTCGCGCTTAGCTATGCTCACTCAAGAATCAAAGCAACAAACAAACTTAAGTTGATTAATCTCGATACTTATCAAGCAAGTTTTTACGGCGGACAGTTTTTTGAAAATAAAATTTTCTGGGAAGGAATTATGGGATTTTCTTGGAACGAATACAGAACTGTAAGATTTATTCCTTCGGTTGCACAAACCGCATTCGCTACTTATAGAGGTCAAAACTATATCGGAAAATTAAGAAGCGGAATCTCTTACAATAAAGTTAGAAACTCAAACTTTGACATTATTCCAGAAATTTCGACCACATTTGTTAACACTAGAAACCAATCTTACCTTGAAAAAGGAGCTGACACTTTAAGCTTAAATGTTCGTAAATATCAGGATAATTATCTTGAGGGAAGGATTGGCATAAACGTGAATTATGACAAAACTAAAAATGACATAAGCAACCAAGTTAAACTTAGATCGCATTTTTCCTACGGTTACAACTTTCTAAATAAACAACAAAAAACCACTAGTAGTTTTGTTGGACAAGCTTCTGATTTTAGCATATATTCAACCGCCGACAACTCAGCTCTATTTAGAGCCGGATTGGGCGCAGACCTTTACAGGAAGCAACAAACTACTTTTTCTTTAGACTATGTATCTGATTTCACTAATGGATTTATCGCGCACTCTGCGATGATGAAAGTCACCCACGAATTTTAATTTGAATTAGGCGCTTTTTTAGCACAGATTTCGACATGTTTTTAGAGCTTTTTTGACAAAATTATGATAAATATCCGGATATATTTTGAATAATTTTGTCAAAAAATAAGCAAAAACAGGGCTAAATATGGGATAAAAATAATTAGCTAACAGTGTCTAGTGGGGATTTTTGTCGTTGAATTTTAGCCTTTAATTAAAGATCTGTTCAAATTTTTAATAGCCTGAATTTCACCATTTGGATGATCCCAAATATAAGATATAACCGACAAGAAATCGGCTCCTGCTTCAGATAAAATATTGCAGTTTGAATCATTAATTCCGCCAATTGCCACAATTGGCAAATTCATCATTTCTTGCGACCAAGTTAAAATTTCTGGATTTGGATTGCCTCGAGATTTTTTTGTTTTGCTTTCAAAAAAAGCTCCAAAAGAAAGATAATCTGCTCCCTGCTCCGCAGCTTCCATTGCAAGATGTCTGGAGTCGTAACAACTTGCGCCAATCACAAAATTATTTGGGGATTTTTTTCGTATCGCAGAAATCGACAAATCATCAACTCCCAAATGCACGCCACCAGCAGAAATTTCTACAGCTATTTCCCAGTGATCATTAAGTAAAAATAAACAATTATTGTCGTTACAAATTTTTTTTAACTCTGTGGCGATGGTTTTGATTTCTAAGGCTTCATATCCCTTAAGGCGCAACTGAAAAACGGGAATTAAAGAAGTGCTTAAGGCGTTTTGCAGTCGCGATGAAAAGATTTTTAAATCTATTTTTGGAGGAGATATCAGATAAATTTTAGCTCTGTTCACTTTAAGCGCTCAAAAAACTAATTCTTTTTTAACTTGAAAATCTTAGGCGAGTTTTTGGAGCCCAAGTTATCAGTTGAGTTTAGCTCAACTTTTTCATCAGATAAAACATTCACCGGAACTGCTTTAAAGTCCTTATTTTTTTGGAGTTGGTGATTGTAGTTTTTCACAGCAATACTTTCGCCAGATTGACCAATGAATTTATAGGATTTCTCAGGGTTAGCTTTTTTTATCTCACTAACTTCTTTAACCGACTCAACTTTAGAAATCTGTTCAGAAGAATTGTCTTGTAACAATCCTTTGACTTTTGCTTGGTAGTTCTGCACCGATATGCTTGAGCCGCTCTGACCTAAGAATTTGTAAACAATTTTTTTATCATCTAAAGGAACTTCTAAAGTCTCATTATTTACTGGCGAAAGCTCTGTAACACTAGCTAAATTTGCTTTTTTTATCGAGATATGATCAACAACTTCAACTTTATCAACTTTATTGTTAGACGATCCTGCAAACTTAAATCTTTTACCAGATTTGTCGGACTGAATCGGAGAAACTTGGTTGATTACAGGGGCGGGATTTAAATTAGATTGATTTAGATCTATATCTTGAGGTTCATTCAAGGCGTTAATTTTAGAAACTCTTTCTAGATAATCTCCAAGAATTTTCTGCACTTGATCGTTTTCGTGATTTCTAGCTATAACATAAGAATCATTAATTTGCTGATTTAAAGATTCGGCGCTTAACATTTTGATGAAGTTAAATTTATCAAACATGACAATCAAACATTCAGCACAATCAGCTGTGGTAGCTAGAATAATTGCCGACTCATTTACTGAGTTAAAAGCCGAAGCGTCAGCGCCATTATCTAGTAGTAAATTTATCAACCGAACACTTCCAATTATCGCAGCTCTCATCAGCGGAGTCCAACCTTCATTGTCAACAACATGAACATTGGCACCATTTTCAATTAATATTTTTGCAATTTCTAGATCATCTTCTCTAGCTGCAATGTGTAGAGCTGTAGCTCCGCCAAGGTTTCTTTGATTAACCATTGCAGCTCCACCTTTACTAAAAAACCTTGCGCCCTCGAGATCTCCGCTTGCAGCGGCAGTCATTAAAGAGGTTATGCCAGCAACCTCATCATTTGAAGCGGAATAAAGATTGGTAATTTGAGCCCGAATCGACTCACTATTTAGCAAAGCAATTACAGAAATAATGACCAAAGCGCCGGCGAATAATATGTTGTTCATCCCTTTAAAACGCAGGGTTGGCGCAGCTACAACTTTACTCATAATCATTTTTAAATTTTTGTTTAACGAATTTTGCAAAAACTATTTGCGAAGATTTTCTATTTCCAGCGATTTTCTAACTCTTTAATTAAAGAATGTTTTTCTGCTTCATAAGGTTTTTCAATCCATGGTTTAGCACCATTTTTCAAAAGGAATTTTACAATAATTTCTTTCTGATGACGATAAGCAATTGAAAGAGCCGTAAAGCCATCATTATCCATAGTATTTACATCAGCGCCTTGCAATACAAATAATTCTACCGCCGGCAAAAAACCAACCCTTGCGGCATGCATTAACGAAGTTCTACCAAATGAATCGAAGTAATTTATGTCAGCCTTATTTTTTACTAAAATTTCTAGAGCCTTAATATCAAGAAGCTCAACCGCAATATCAATTGGCGAATATCCCAAAGCGTTTGGCAAATTTGGATCAGCTCCGCGCGCCAAAATCGCCGCCATTATTGGGTATTTTTGTGTTAAAATTGCATAAGTTAAAATCGTGTCACCAGATTGATTTGTGGCGTCGGGGTTTTCAATGTATTTGTATGCGCTGTTAAAGTAATTGATGTTACCAATATTAATCGCGTCAAATAAAATATTTTTTCTCTCTTCGTAACTTAATATTGTTGGGATGTGCAAATTGTCTGAGGTGCGAAAATGATCAAGAATTGGTAAAGCTGGCGGCTCTTCTGAAATGAATCTGTTTAAATTTTTTCTTTGTGGTAAAATTACAACATCTTCTCCTTCGTCAAAAACCTCTTCGTCAATATTTGAATCTAGATCTTTTTCTTCAAACCCTGCTAAATATTTTTTGCGCAGCTCTTGCAATTTACGAGTTTGCTCGACCCGCTTCTTTTCGTAAACATATTGCTTTTTTTCGGCCTCTAGACGGTTTTTTAAATCACGCTTTTTGGATGAATTTATGTAATTTGATGTTTTGTTTGCGCTTTTATTTTTCGCTTTAGTCTTTTTGATCAACTGATTTTGATCTGGTTTTTTTACTTCCTCAGTCTTTTTTTCTAATGGAGTTTCAATTTTTTTATCTTCTGTTTTTACCGGAAGTTCAACTGGTTTTTTTTCTTCAATTTTTGGCTCTTCTTTTTTCTGCAAAACCTCTTTGACCTCTTGAGGCTTTGTCTCTAGAACCTTTGACTCTTCTGGTTTTAATAGTTTTTCTTCTGGCGTAGATTTTACCTTACTTAAATCGTCAAGACCAAGCGACTCTAAATCGACCTTAACATCCTTTTGTCTAAAAGGCTCTAAAGATTCTTTTTTTGCTTTAAGTATGGCGTTAATTTGATCCATGGTTTGCGGAACCTTGCTTTGTGAAAAAGCTGGAAGGCAAATTATTAAAAATGTAAGGAATAAAACCGGTTTAAACATTTATAAAATATCTTATTTGAGGCTATCACTATTCTAAAACAAAACCCTTTCATTCGGGGCCTATTTTAATTTATTTAAAACTATTTTCTACCGGATCAAATCCGCTTTTTTTGGAAAACGGATGGCATTTTAGCAACCTACAAACTCCCAAATAGAAACCTTTTAAAAAACCTTTTTGTTCAATAGCATGAATCATGTAAGTTGAGCAAGTTGGAGTAAAGCGACATTTGTAAGAACCAAGAATTGGTGAGAGAAATATTTGATAAATTCTTACAAAAACAATCGCAACTCTCTTCATTTTATCGCTCCAAACCAATTAAACTAAACCACTCTTCTTCGCTTAATATCTTTAATTCTAACTCTTTAGCTTTTTTTAATTTTGATCCAGCATCACTTCCAGCTACAACAAAATTAGTTTTACCAGAAACCGAGCCAACTACTTTCATACCAAAATCCTCAGCTATTTTTTTTGCTTCAGATCTGGTCATTTTTTCTAATGTTCCTGTAAAAATAATTGAATTTCCAGCGAGATGAGAGTTTGTGTTTTTTATTTCCGCATCTTGAATTTTCAGCTCCTCGCATAAATCCAAAACCATTTTTAAATTTCTTTCGTCACGAAAATAATCGAGCAAAGCTTGCGCCATTTTTTCACCAATTCCGTCAATTGCCACAAGATCTTGGTAAGCTTGAATATTAACAAGGTTTTCTAAGTTTTCTTTCACAAGACTCGTCATCACTTGCAGAAAGTTTTCTCCCGTCAAAAAATGCTGCGCCAAAATTCTAGAAGTGGTTTCGCCAACATGCCTAATGCCAATTGCATAAATAAACTTTTCTAAGGAAATTTTGCGTCTGAAATTTATTGCCGCAAACAGGTTATCAACAGATTTATCGCCCCAGCCAACTTTTTTTCGTAGTGGATTTTGCAAAGAATTTTCAAGTTTTTCTAAACAAAAAATATCAGCAAAACTTCGAACCCTTCCCTCAAAAAAGAAATTTTCTATTTGTTTTTTTCCAAAACCATCGATGTCAAAAGCATCTTTTGAAACAAAGTGCTTCAACGATTCTCTTAATTGCGCCTCGCAAGAAAGTCCGTTTAAACAACGCAAAATAACATCATCTTTCGTTTTAGAGATTTCGGATCCACACGAAGGGCATTTCGCCGGAATCATAAATTGCTGTGAGTCGTTTTTTCTTTTTTCTAAATCAACTTCTAAAACCTGCGGAATAACGTCTCCGGCTCTTTGAATTAAAACAACATCGCCAATACGAATATCTTTGCGAGCTATTTCATCTTGATTGTGCAAAGTTGCTCGCGACACCACAACTCCACCAATATTGACAGGAGAAAGATCTGCAACCGGCGTTAAAGCTCCGGTTCGACCAACCTGAATAACTATATTTTTTATTTCTGTTTTAGCTTTTTCGGCAGCAAATTTATGCGCAATTGCCCATCTTGGACTTCTGGCAACAAAGCCTAATCTATCCTGCAAGGCAAAATCATTTACCTTGTAAACCATGCCGTCGCTGTCGTAATCAAACTGGTAACGCAGATCAGAAATTTTTTGATAAACCCCCATCACCTCACCAATATTTTTGCACAATTTTGAGCTTGCTTCAATTCTAAAGCCAAATTCCTGCAATTTTTTATGCAGCTGATCTTGCGATTCGCAAATAAAATCATCAGAATATTCTCCAAGTGAATAAGCAAAATAACTCAATTTTCTTGAGGCGGTAATCGAGCTATCTAGCTGCCTCAAAGAACCAGCTGCAGCATTTCTAGGATTGGCAAAAACTTTTGCCCCGAGCTCTTCTTGTTTTGCGTTAAGATCTTCAAAATCTTTCTTTCCCATGTAAATTTCGCCGCGAATTTCCAAGACTTTTGGTGGATTTTTTGCAACTAAGGCCAGAGGAAAATCTTTTAAAGTTTTTATATTTTCAGTTACATCTTCTCCTTCAAAACCATCTCCGCGAGTTGCCGCTTGAATTAATTTTCCATTTTCATATCGAGCCGAAAAAGATAATCCGTCGATTTTTATTTCTGAAAAAAACTCAACTTTTTTTTCAGATTCAAAGCTAAATAAATCGAGAGTTTCTGGCTTTTTGTCCAGCCCTAGAAAGCGATTTATACGCTCAATAAAATCAACGATATCTTCTTGCGAAAAACCGTTAGCTAAAGAAAGCATTGGTTTTGCGTGACGCACTTTCTTAAAGCTTTCCAAAGCTTTTCCACCAACCTTTTCTTTTTCTGATTCTTCAAAAAATTGCGGAAATTCTTTTCGATATTTTTCTAACTCTTTTCGCAATTCATCATATTCAAAATCAGAAATTAATGGAGCATCAAGACTGTGATAAGCTTCGTCATGCCTAGAAATTTCAGCTTTTAATTTGGTTATTTTTTCTAAAGTTTCGAACATTCTTAAACTAAATTATCATCATTGATATTTTTTAGGCTTTTGCAGATTTTTTGCAGATCAAATTTTTTGAAATGCGCTTCGTCAATTGCATGAACCAAAATCTCATCTTCTTTTGCACCAATACAAAAAAGCCCAGTTGTCATATTGAAGCTCGCCATTAATAATGCCGGATTAATTTGATCTTCTTCCTCTATTTTAACGCTGTAAATTAAAGGGCTAGGAGCTTCTCGCGACATAGATAATTTTATTATTAACTTTAAAGAAGTAAGGAAGCCTTTCGCAAAAATTTTGATGAAGTGACGATAAAATCCAAAGCTCAAATGCAGTAATTCACTTTTTTCTTCTACTAATTTTATTCGATAAGAAGAAACGCTAACCAACAAAGAAGCTAAAATTCCAAAAAAAACGTAAAGCCACGAAACCTTACCAGAAGCAATCATAAACATGACCCACAAGGTTAACAGAAACAGAAATAAATTAAAAATATTGAGCATTTTAAAAAATGATAAATTACAAATTCTTTGAGCAAACCTTCTAACAAAATTAATCAAACACAATGTCAAAAGTTCTTATCGTCCAAGCAGTTTTTTATGATAAAATTTCAGCCCTTTTGCTCAAAGGCGCAACCGAAGAATTAACTAGGCAGGGATATAAATACGATGTCGTTAATGTTCCTGGAGCGTTTGAAATTTCAGCAGCAATTTCTTTTGCTAAAGATGTAACCAACGCTTTCTTTAAAAATTATGACAAATATGACGGATATATTGCGCTTGGTTGTGTTATTCGTGGCGAAACAACTCATTACGATTATGTTTGCAAAGAAAGTGCTCGAAGCCTAAATGATCTGGCTTTTAAAGAAAAATTGCCAATTGGATACGGAATAATCACAACAGAAAATGAGGCTCAAGCCTTAGAAAGAGCTGATCCGTCAAAAAAAGATAAAGGTGGATTTGCCGCTCACGCTTGCATTGAAATGATCAAGTTAAAAAAGAAATTCCTTAGCTAAACTTTTTTAGAAACAGCAATTGCTAATTTAGTTACGCCCTTAATTGCGGCAGAAAGTGATTTAAAACATCTTAGTTCGGCTGCTTTATTTTCATAAGCGATATCTCTGTGCTCTAATTCTTCGGCGCGAAATATTTCTATTTTTTCTTGCAGTTTTTCAATTTCCTTTTGTTTCGATTCATCGAGAAATTTTACCTCTTTTTTAAGAGTCGCGATTTGCTCTTGATAATGCTCATCAATCACCTCTTCCACTGCCGTTGTACAAGTCATTGCCGCTTTTTTTCCAGCAAGAGCCGTAAAAAAACCCAAAGCGAAGCCGCCAATTTTCCAAACTGGCTGCATCGCTGTTGGGCGAATTTTTTGTTTTTTTATTTCTGAATTAAAATATTCAAAGTGAACATCTTCTTGCTCTTGCATATGCTTCACTAATTGAAGCGTTTCGTCATCTTTTTTTAATCTTAAAGCTGCGATCTGACCAGCATAAATTACCTTTGCACCCATTTCACCCGCGTGGTCAACGCGGATGATTTCTTCAATTTTTTTATCAAAATTAATCATCAACTTGGATATTTTCTTCAACAAATGTGTTTTCTTTTAGCACAAGACTAGATTCGTTTTCCTCATTCACCGCATCAGTGATTTCTGGGCTTGATGAACTGTTGTCAAAAACACCACGATTTTTAATTGCGCGAACTATGTTGCGTTTAATGCTATCAACATCAATCAAGTGATCAGCTATTTCTCGTAGAGCAATAACTGCTGGCTTTTCTTTGTTGTCAATTGAGGTTGAAGCGCCGGATAAGATACTTTTGGCGCGGTTGCTAGCAACCAAACAAAGTTCAAAACGATTTGGTACGACTGTTACGCAGTCTTCAACTGTAATTCTTGCCATTGCGAGATTGAAATTTAGTTTTGTGTGAAAAAGATCAGATAAGTTCGAACCAAAACTTAGGACGCCACTTCTGGCAAATCAACAAAAAATTCATGACCATTACTCTTCACTCAGCTTCAGACTTTGAAAAAATGCGCGCCGCCGGAAAATTAGCCGCCGAAATTTTAGATTTTATCACCGACTACGTTCAGGTTGGAGTTACAACCAACGAGCTAAATGATTTATGTCACAATAAAATAATTGCCGCCGGAGCAATTCCTGCACCACTTAATTATAAGGGCTTTCCAAAGTCGATCTGCACCTCTTTAAATCATGTTGTTTGTCACGGAATTCCTTGCGAAGAAATTCTTAAAAAAGGCGACATACTTAATATTGATGTAACCGTAATTTTAAATGGCTGGCATGGAGATTCTAGTCGCATGTATTTTGCTGGAGAGCCTTCAATAAAAGCAAAAAGACTTACTCAGGTAACTTACGATTCTATGATGCTTGGAATTGAGCAGATAAAAGTTGGGGCGCCTCTTTCAAATATCGGAAGAGCAATTCAAAACTACGCTGAAAAAAATGGCTTTTCGGTTGTTAGAGATTTCTGCGGACATGGAATTGGACGCGTTTTTCACACCGAGCCTAGCGTGCTTCATTACTACGAAAAAAGCCGCGATATAATTTTAGAAGAAGGCATGTTTTTTACTGTTGAACCAATGATCAACGAAGGAAACTATAAAACAAAATTCCACCAGATAAACAGTAGTGCTGAAAATCAGGCAGCCGAGATTATGAAGCAAAAATGGGTGGCAACAACTACAGATTTCACCGCCGGGAAAAAATCTTTATCAGCTCAGTTCGAGCACACTGTAGGGGTTACAAAAGATGGTTTTGAAATTTTCACCGCTTCGCAAAAGGGGTTTGATTTTCCGCCTTATAAAAAGTAAAAATCTAAATTTATCTCGATTGCAACTTGCTAGAATTATTGACATTGATTCTAATTTTTCCGCCAAATAAAAATTCACCACAATTTAAACTTTTCCTCAAAGAAACTCTTCAAGAAAAATGACTTTTCCAATTCTGTCGACTTTGATTTTTTTGCCTATTTTAGCATCAATTTTACTCGTTTTTGTAAAGTTTAAAAACGGCAGAAATTACTTTATTCTTGGTCTTGCAGTAAGCTTTTTAGAGCTAGTTCTGAGCTGCAAATTATTACAAAACTTTAACAAACATTTAGAGGGATTTCAATTCACTGAATCAATTGCTCTTCTTGCGAATTACGACGTTAAATATTTCGTAGGAATTGACGGAATTTCTATTTTAATGATTCTTCTTACCGCCGCACTCACGCCAATTTGTTTAGCAATTAGTCTTAAGTCAGTAGAAAAAAGAGTTAAAGAATATGTTATTTCATTTTTGCTTATTGAGGCATTTGTAATTGGATCTTTTTGCGCCTTAGATCTTGTTTTGTTCTACATTTTCTTTGAAGCGATGCTAATTCCGATGTTCCTGGTAATTGGAATTTGGGGCGGAGAAAACAGAATTTACGCTTCTTACAAATTCTTCCTCTACACCTTATTTGGCTCGGTTTTATTTTTAATTGGCATTATCTGTATCCTTGTTTTAACAGGCACAACAGATGTTATTGCTTTAACCAAAGGTCTGCCAACTTATTTTCCAATCGAATATCAAAAATGGCTTTTCTTGGCATTTTTTGTTTCTTTCGCTGTAAAAGTTCCAATGTTTCCTGTTCACACTTGGCTACCTGATGCTCACGTTCAAGCACCAACTGCTGGCTCGGTTATTCTTGCGGGAATTTTAATTAAGCTTGGCGCTTATGGGTTTATACGCTTTTCTCTACCATTCTTTCCAGCCGCTTCACAGTTTTTTGCGCCAATGGTTTTAGCTTTAAGTGTGATTGCAATTATTTACGCCTCTCTTGTTGCCCTAATGCAAAAAGATATGAAGAAAATGATCGCATATTCTTCCGTTGCTCACATGGGCTTTGTTACTATGGGAATTTTTAGCTTCACTCAACAAGGAATTGATGGCGCAATTATGCAGATGATTAGTCACGGCATCGTTTCCGCCGCTTTATTTATGTGTGTTGGCGTTATTTACGACAGACTTCACACCAAACAAATTGCCGACTTAGGTGGAATTGCCAACAAAATGCCAAATTTTGCTTTGCTGGCAATGATCTTCACAATGGCTTCTGTTGGACTCCCTGGAACTAGCGGATTTGTTGGAGAGTTTTTAGCAATTCTTGGAACATTCAAAGCTAACAAGGCAATGGCAATTTTAGCAGCAATTGGTGTGATTCTAGGAGCTTGTTACATGCTGTGGCTTTATAAAAGGGTTTGGTTTAGTGAAATCACTAATTCTCACGTTGAGGAAGTTAAGGATCTTGGAAAAGTTGAATTCATATCTTTGAGCCTAATGGCTGTTTTTGTAATCTTGCTTGGAATTTTGCCAAACATAGTTTTGAGCTTCTTCTCAATGCCGGTTAGCAATTTACTTAGAGTTTTTTAATCAATTTTGATTAGACCCTTTCACGAAACAGGGTTCTAATAACTTTTAATCTGACTTATGAATCTATCTCTCATTTCTCCAGAAATTACTTTGTTCTTAGGCGCATTAACTATTTTGATGCTCGACGTATTTTTAGCCAAAAAATTTAAGGACTTCTTTTACACTTCTCACATTCTGGCTCTTGTAGTTTGCATCACCACCCTATTCCTAATAATTCAAAACTTCGTTGTTGCTGAGTTAGCTTTTAACAACATGTTTTTATCAAACTCACTCACCTCTTTTGCCAAATCCATCACCGTGATGCTTTTGAGTATTGTCATTTTGTTTTCTCTAAAATTTGTAACATCTTTTCCAAAAATTAGTGCTGAGTTTTTAGCGCTTTTAATGATTGCAACTACAGGTGGCATGGTTCTGATTTCGGCGAATGACTTCATCACATTTTACTTAGGATTAGAACTGCAAGCTCTTTCTCTTTATTTGCTTGCAGCGCTAAATCGCAAATCCGCCAAATCATCAGAAGCGGGCATGAAATACTTTATTCTTGGATGCTTATCTTCTGGAATTTTGCTTTTTGGAATTTCTTTGGTTTACGGCTTTTCTGGAACTACAAATTTTAGCGCGCTAATCGACTTATATTACAGCACCAATCATTTAAAACCCGAAGTTCCTGCTGCGGTAATGTTTGGCTTTATTTTAGTTGTAACGGCAATGTTTTTCAAAATTTCTGCAGCCCCTTTTCACATGTGGAGTCCCGATGTTTATGAAGGTTCAGCAACAATTTCGACCACTTTTTTTGCCACAGTTGCAAAATTTACTGCCGTTATCGCCTTAATAAAAATTTTCTCCTCATTGATGATTCATTGGCAAGGAGTTGATCAAATCTTAATTCTCGTTGCCATCTTATCTTTAGCGGTTGGAAGCTTTGGTGCGATTTTTCAAAAAAATCTAAAAAGACTTTTGGCTTATAGTTCAATTGGTCACGTTGGCTTTATCTTGCTTGGAATTATGATTCCTGGGGAAAAAGGCATATCCTCATCCCTTCTTTACATCTTAATTTACTCCATAATTTCGATTGGCTCTTTTGGATTTTTAAACCTAATAACTTCATCAACCACTGACAAAGAAAGTGATGAAGAAAACGAAAAAATATTCAACATTTCTGCGCTTTCTGGCCTGGCAAAAACCAATCCTCTAATGGCTTTTTCTCTTGCAGTTTTAATGTTTTCTACCGCAGGAATTCCACCGCTTGCCGGATTCTTCTCAAAATTCTTTATTCTTACAGCCATATTAAGTCATGGCTATTTAATAACAGCAATTGTTGCGGTTTTATTTAGCGTTATTTCAGCTTATTATTATTTGCGAATCGTTAAAATAATGTATTTTGACGAGCCGACAAAAGTCATCGAACTAGAGCAAAGCAACAATATTAAATCGGTCATTTTTGTTGCAGCCATTTTCAACATTATCTTCATATTCTTTTTAGATTCTTTTGTATCGCTAATCTCAAATTTCTCTGGATTCTAAATGCCTCCAAAGTCGCTATTATCCCGCAAAAAAAACCATCCTTTGAAAGGCGAAATTGTCGTTGCTGGCGACAAATCTATCTCTCATCGCTCGCTAATTTTTGCAGCTCTAGCTCACGGCAAAAGCAAAATTACCGGATTATTGGAGGGTGAAGATGTTTTAAAAACCGCTACCGCCCTAAGCTTGATGGGAGTTGAAATTGAAAGAAAATCTGATCATTGGATAGTTAATGGCTCTGGCGTTGCCGGACTTGTTGAGCCAAGCGACGTTCTTGACATGGGAAACTCAGGAACTGCAGCGCGGCTTTTAGCTGGCTTGGTTGCGCCATATAATTTTACTTCATTTTTTACCGGCGACAGCTCTTTGCGCAAACGCCCAATGAATCGCGTTTTTGAACCAATCCGTCAGTTTGGCGCACAAACCATTTCAAGGCAAAACGGCTTAATGCCTTTTGCAATTATTGGCGCTAAAGATTCTTTGCCAATTGAATATAAAATGAAAATGGCTTCAGCGCAGGTTAAAAGCTGCATCTTGCTTGCCAGCCTTACTACTCGTGGCACCACAACAATAATCGAACCTGAAAAATGTCGTGATCACTCAGAAATAATGATGCGAGATTTAGGGTTAAAAATCTCCACAACAAATTTTGAAAATGGTACCAAAATTTCTTATTTTGGATTTCAAGAATTTGATGCTAAAAACTTCGACGTTCCTGGCGACATCTCATCTGCGGCATTTTTAATTGTTGCCGCTTTAATCATAAAAGACTCTGCAATTAAAATAAAAAATGTTGGGATCAATCCATTGCGAGATGGAATTATCACAACCTTACGTGAAATGGGCGGAAAAATTTCATTTGAAAATGAACGCGAAGTTGGTGGAGAAAAAGTTGCCGACATCCTTGTTGAATCCAGCGAATTAAAAGGAATTAACGTTCCTGAAAATCGCGCAGCGAGCATGATTGATGAATACCCAATTTTAGCAATTGCTGCAGCAAATGCAAAAGGAACAACCAAAATGAATGGTCTTGCTGAATTAAAAGTAAAAGAGAGTAATCGTCTTTTGATGATTGCTCAGAATCTTGAGGCGTGCGGAGTTACGCTAAAAATGGGCGATGATTTTTTAGAAGTTGTTGGCGGCATTAAGCAAAAAGACCCTGTTACAAAAATAAAAACCTCAATGGATCACAGAATTGCCATGTCCTTTTTGGTGATGGGTTTAACTATGGAAGGTGGAACTGAAATTGACGATGCTTCGATGATTGCAACCAGCTTTCCTGAATTTGAGAAAATTTTTGAGAATTTTGGTTCGGGATTTTCTGAAGTAGTAAGTTAGCTACAAAGCTTATCTATGCCAAAGTAAGAATCTTTAAGTCTGGTATAGTTTTTTATTTTACGCCGCACCGGCGACACCTCACTTTGTGAGTGAGTCCATATACCAAATAAATTTATAATGATCTCACCTTCCGAGTTAGTAGCAAAAATTCGAACTTATCATCCAAATCTTGATGAGGCGCTGGTAAAAAAAGCTTATCTTTTTGCAAAAGCATCTCATGGAAGTCAAAAACGCCACTCGGGAGAAACATATTTTTCACACCCTCTCGCAGTTGCAGAAATTCTAGCCGACTTAAAACTTGACCAAGCTTCAATAATCACTGCACTTCTTCATGATGTTGTTGAAGATACCGAGGTAACTTCAGAAGAAATTGAAAAAAACTTTGGCGAAGAAATCAGAAATCTGGTTGATGGAGTAACAAAACTTGGAAAAATCAAATCAATATCTTCTTCCGAGCGCGCAGCAGAAAATTTTCGTAAATTAGCTTTAGCAATGTCGGAAGATATTCGAGTTTTACTAGTAAAGCTCGCCGATCGCCTGCACAATATGCGCACCCTTTTTTATATGCCTTCTAAAGAAAAGAAGTTGGCAAAGGCTCAGGAAAGCCTTGATGTTTACGCACCCCTAGCCGGAAGAATTGGCTTAAGTAAAATTCAAGATGAATTGCAAGAATTGTGCTTTGAAACCATTGATCAACAAACTTATAAACAAATCGTTGAGCACTTAAATGAGCTGAGGGAAAAAAACAAAAACCTAATCGATAAAATTCTTAATGATTTAAAGCTTCTTTTAATTGAGGACGAGAAAATTGAATGCGATATTTCTGGACGCGAAAAGAAGCCTTACTCGATCTACCAGAAAATGCGCGAGAAAAATACCGGCTTTCACAATCTGCACGACATTATCGCTTTTCGTGTAACCTGCAAAGATCTTGCGGAGTGTTACCGAATAATGGGAATTATCAACTCCAACTACAATATGATTCCCGGAAGTTTTAAAGACTACATCAGCACACCAAAAGAAAATGGCTATCAGTCTTTGCATCTTACAATTCTTGGACCCTTCAACAAAAAAATTGAGATTCAGATTCGCGATCAAAAAATGAGTGAATTGGCAAATCTTGGAATTGCTGCCCATTGGCGCTACAAAGAAAAATTGACGACAAAATCAAAGCTCTCGACGGTAGAAAACGAAAAGTACAATTGGATTCGTGATTTAGTAAACCTCTTTGAAACTTCAGAAAATGCTTCAGATGTTTTGAGAGATTACAAATTTAACATGCATCAAAATGAGGTTTTTTGCTTTACGCCAAATGGCGACATTTTCAACCTGCCCTTTGGCGCAACGGTTATTGACTTTGCTTACGCAGTGCATTCAGACATTGGCAACAGTTGCACTTCAGCAAAAATTAATGGTGTCATTACTCCACTTCGACAAAAAATAGAAAATGGCGATCAGGTTGAAATCATCACTCAAAAAAATAGCAAACCTTCGCCAAATTGGCTGCAATTTGTAACCACAACAAAAGCTCGCGCTGCAATTAAAAATTTTATTCGTCATGAAAAGTTTGAAGAATATTCCGCTCTTGGTCGAGCTATTTTAAATAAGTTTTTTGCCACAAAAAATTTAGAGATCAGCGATAAAGTTTTAGAAAAAACCTTAACATTTTTTCACAGAAAAACCGTAGCTGATTTATGTTTTAAAGTGGCTGAAGGAGTAATTTCTCGCCAAGAAGTTTTGAAGGCAATTTACCCTGATTTTAAAGAAGAAGCTAAAGATAAAAGCGTAAAACAAGGCTTAGAATCAAGAGACAGATCAGACTATAAATTGCCAATTGATGGCTTACTTACTGGCATGGCAACATATTATCCAAAATGCTGCAACCCAATTCCTGGAGATCCTATTGTTGGAGTAATTCACACAGGAAGCGGCGTAACTATTCACAATCAAAATTGTAAAATTTTAAAAAACTTGGTTTTAACCCCACAAAGAATTCTAAACATTTCTTGGAAGAAAAGCGAAGAAGCAAAAGAAGAAAAATATCTTAGCAAAATCAGAGTTTTACTTACCAATAAATCTGGAAGCTTGGCTGATGTAAGCAGCCTTATTACTAAAAAAGACGTGAGAATTAATAATATCAAAGTTGCCAATCGAGTAGCCGATTATCTTGAGCTGCTCGTTGATGTCGAAGTAAAAAGCGTTGACCATTTAGAAGAGATCTTGTCATCATTGCGCTCTTCAAAAAAAATTGTCGAAGCTGAGAGGGTTTTTCAGTAGAATTTAAAAAAATTGAAAAGGAGACCTATGGAAAAAACGAATTTTTTAAATCATCATTTATCAGAAACTAAGGAAAGCTACTTGGAGCATTTTTTATTTACTTTCTCGCTTGCGCTTTGGCTTTTACTTGCTGGAGTTACGCTTCTGATTCACTCTTTTCTTCCCTTTGTTTTTGTGCATCACACCTCAAGACATATTAAGAAAATTAATGATGTGATGCAAAAGAGAGTTAATAAACTTAATTCAGAAAAAACTAAGAATTAGATTTTAACCCAGATCCGTCATTAGAATTATGGCAGCATCTCGCTAACCCTTGATTTCGAGATCCGCATCCGAAAGCGCATCACCGATACGGTGAAGAGATCAAGGCTAATAAATCAAGGATTACTAGAGATATGGAATTAATCTTTCAAAAAAGTAAATGACACAAACCCTCAAAACACTGATTTTTCCACGAGAGTTAAATTTTCTCTTCTTAAGTATTTTACTTTTTGCAATGGCGATGGGGATTAATCTCGTCACCTTTCCAACCGTTCTAAATAAAAATAATGTCAGCCCTTCTTTAATTGGAATCGCTTTCACACTCGACACTTTCGGCGGAATTTTAACTTCATTTTTTCTAAGCAAAATCGTCTCGCACTTCACAATGATGAAGGTCATGCGCTTTGCGGTTTTTGTTTACTCGGCAATAATTTTAACAATTTATTTTTATCAAACTTATTTCCTTTGGGCGTTTTTAGCTTTTGCAATGGGAAGTCTTTGGTTTGCTTACGTAATCACCCGCCAATCTTGGCTAAACATGTTAGTAGAAAATAACCAGCGCGGCATAGCTCTTGGGGTTTTTAGCACAATGCTTTCTGCCGGAATTGCTCTTGGACCAGTGTTGGTAAAATTTAGTGGCGCAGAAAATTATTTATCTTTTGTAATTTCTGCCCTGCTGGCCCTTTGTTCTTTTTGGTGCTTAACACCCTTAAAACACAAGCCACAAGCGCAACTTGAAAAACAACGTATCAGCATAAAAAAGTTTTTTACAAAAAATCCGCCAATCTCTTTAGCAAGATTTTTTCTCGATTTTCAAACCTACTTTCTTTTAACTTTTAGCGTTATTTTTGGCGTAAAAATTGGTCTATCTTATGAAGCTGCTGGCCTTTTAATTACGGCCTACATGGCAAGTGGATTTTGCGATTTATTTGTTGGTTTTGCCTTAAAAAAATGGCAACCAATAAAATTAATAAATTTTGGGTTTGTCGGATCCTTATGCTGTTTTGCATCAATGATTTTTATTCATAATTATTATTTTCTTCTGACGGCTTATTTTGTTTTTGGTTTATTTATTGCCTGCATTTTTGTTTCGTCATTTAAAGCCAGCAATGACGATTACGAAAAAGAAAAATTAGTGGCTGCAAATTCTACCTTTCAATTAGTTGGCTCGCTTGGAGCTCTTTTCGGCAGTTTAATTGGCGGAATTTTATTCAATGTTTTTGGCGCAGTTGGCTTTCCAATTACAATAGTTCTTAGTTGCGCAGCCTACTTAGCTTTTCTATCTTTTTACAAAAAAAATCACTCAATCTCTTAAATGAAAAAAAGACTAATCCGACTCGGCGTTAATATTGATCACGTTGCCACAATACGAAATGCCCGTGGCGGAATTCATCCAGATCCGGTTAAGGCCGCAATTTTAGCGCAAAAATCAGGTGCTAATGGAATCACTATTCACTTGCGCGAAGACCGCCGCCACATTCGTGATGAAGATTTAATTCAGCTAAAAAAATCCATAAAATTGCCAATAAATTTAGAAATGGCGGCAACAAAAGAAATGTTGAAAATCGCCTTAAAAACAAAACCAAATGCGGTGTGCATCGTTCCCGAAAAGAGGCAAGAAGTTACAACCGAAGGCGGATTAGATGTTTTAAAGCATCAAAAATCTTTGAGTGAAATCATTAAAAAAATTCGCGTTAAAAAAATTAAAGTTTCACTTTTTGTTGATGCCAACGAAGAACAAATTCGTGCTGCTAAAAAAATTGGAGCCGATATTGTTGAACTTCACACTGGAGAGTTTTGTCACGCATCCAAAAAAGCGCGCCAAGCTGAATTTAAAAAAATTAAAAACTGCGCTTTGCTATGCGAAGAACTAAAATTAGAATGCCATGCCGGACACGGACTTGATTACGAAACTGCAAAAATAATCGCCAAAATTCCACAGATTGTTGAGTTAAATATCGGTCATTTTTTAATTGGCGAAGCTGTGTTTGAAGGACTTGCAAGCAGTATTAAAAAAATGAAGAAGGCGATTTCTTTTTAAATCAAAATTGTCACTAGCTTTCTAAATATTGCCTTTCTAGATTGCGGCGCATCACCACTTTATGTCACTGTAGCAAAAAGTTGAAGCTCTTCACCAAGCGAGCTAAAGTTCTTAAAGCGCGAATTCCAAAATTCGCATTTATCAAGTATGAATTAAAATCTGAAGCAAACCTCTTCTGAAAAAAGTCTTAACGCAAAAGCCAACTGACACTTTCATACAAGCAGTAATGTCACAAATCCCCTTAAATCCATTTTAAACAAATGGTCTAAGTGCTTTTTTAAAAAACAAAAATAAGTAAAAAATGTTATCATTTTCTGAGTTAAAACTAAATTCAAAAATCCTCAAATCTCTTGCGGACAAAGGCTATTCAACGCCAACACCAATTCAGGCTCAGGCAATTCCAGCCTCTCTTGAAGGCAAAGATATTTTAGGAATCGCTCAAACCGGAACCGGCAAAACCGCCGCTTTTTCATTACCAATTCTTCACAATTTAACCGAATCAAATCTTCCAGTTAAAAGCGGCTGCGTTCGCGCTTTAATTTTAACTCCAACTCGTGAATTAGCTTCTCAAATTGCCGATAATATTGAGTCTTACGGAAAAGATTTAGGCTTACGTCATGCCGTTATTTTTGGCGGAGTTTCTGAACACAAACAAATTCGAGCTTTACAAGGTGGGCTTGACATTCTAATCGCAACTCCCGGACGTTTACTTGATCTAATGAATCAGGGTCACGTGCGTTTCATGCATTTAGAAATTTTTGTTTTAGATGAAGCGGATCGCATGCTTGACATGGGATTCATTAACGACATCAAAAAAATAATCGCCAAAATTCCCGCTAAACGCCAGACAATGTTCTTCTCAGCAACAATGCCGGCAACAATTTCTGATTTAGCGCACTCTATTTTGAGCAATCCAGTGACAATTGAGGTCACGCCTCAAGCCACAACCGTTGAGCGCATTGATCAAAAAATAAACTTCGTTGAAAAAGGAAATAAACTAGCTCTTCTAAAGCGCATTCTAAGCGAAGAAGGTAGTGACAGCATTTTGGTTTTCTCTAAAACAAAACACGGAGCTAATCGCATCGTAGAATTTTTAATGAAAAATAACATTGCAGTTGCAGCAATTCACGGCAACAAATCTCAAGCTGCCCGCGAAAAAGCTTTAGGCAGCTTCCGAGACGGATCTGTTAAAATACTAGTTGCAACTGATATTGCGGCGCGCGGCATTGATATTCCTGCAATTAGTCACGTGATTAATTACGACATTCCGATGGATCCAGAAAGTTACGTTCACAGAATTGGTAGAACCGCCCGCGCTGGAAGAGAAGGAATTGCAATTTCATTTTGCGACCCTTCCGAGCGCAAACTTTTGTCAGCAGTTGAAAAAACCATTAAATATAAAATCCCAGTTGATGAAACTCACCCATTTCACGGCGTAAGTGCACCTCAAGTAAGCAGAAGCGATGAAGCTCAAAGAGAGAGAACTGAACGCCCTCGCCCTACAAATGGCAGACAATACGGACATTCAGTTAACAAAGAGCGTAAAATCACTTCTGGCGAAAGAGGTGAGTCAAGCTTTGGTAATCGCGATCGTAACGACAGAAATCCTAGAGGCGAAAGAAGTGACA
>JACCDN010631322.1_pt1 | contig 31494 bp, 28 predicted proteins | sample 7441691 | NCBI WGS metagenome assembly JACCDN01 (sample SAMN15323439, study PRJNA562643) | freshwater metagenome | isolation source: river surface water | place: USA:Blue River Watershed | collected 2017-08-16
ATGGACCCAGAGCGTTACTTCGTAGTTGATGGCACACAATCAGTTGAAGAGATTAATGCCCAAATCACTGCTCGCGTTGCCGAACTTGCTGCGCTTAAGCGCAATGCCACTCAAGAGACCAAGCGAAAGTTCCGCAAATAAATGTCTTCCGTCTTTGATGATTTAGTAGGTCAAGAACACATCATCGACATCCTTAAGGGTGCTGTTGCGGCCTCACGGTCAGGCTCAGATTCACAAGAAATGACGCATGCGTGGGTCTTTACAGGCCCTCCGGGGTCTGGCAGATCCTCTGCAGCGGTTGCTTTTGCTCAGGCTCTCATATGCCCAAACCAAGGATGTGGTGCCTGCAATGAATGCCGATCGGCAGCAACTGGGGTACATCCCGATGTTGAAGTTATTCGCACAGAAGGACTTTCCATCAAAGTAGAAGAAATCCGTGAACTACTCACTCGTGTTGCATGGGCGCCATCCATGGGTGGATGGCGTGTAGTTGTAATTGAAGATGCAGATCGACTTACTGAATCAGCGGCAAACGCACTTCTCAAAGCAATTGAAGAACCAGGTACTCGAACAGTCTGGTTACTCTGTGCACCAACATTTCACGATGTTTTACCAACAATTCGCTCTCGTTGCCGCCATCTCCAATTGCGCACACCGTCGATACAGGCTGTCACTCAGGTGCTCATAAGACGTGACAACATTTCACCAACAATGGCTGATTTTGCCGCTCGCGTTAGTCAGGGACATATTGGGCGAGCAAAATTCTTAGCAACCAATGAGTCGGTTCGCAGTAACAGAAAATTAATTATGCAACTACCACTGCAACTTGGTTCGCTCGCTGCTGCCTTCCAAGCCGCTCAAATACTCGTTGATATTGCAACCACTGAAGCACATACATCATCCGAGGAACGTGACGAAAAGGAAGTTGAGAAGCTCCAAGAAGCCTACGGTAAAGGCGCCACAGGGCGAAGTATGGCAACCGGCGCGGCTAAGGCTGTGAAAGAGCTCGAGAAGGAACAAAAGTCTCGAACAACGCGCATGGTTCGTGACTCGATTGATGGAGCGTTACTTGACCTGGCAACCTTCTATCGCGATGTCATGATGGTGCAACAGGGTAACAACGGACCGCTGATTAATTCAGATATGCGAGCTGAGATAGAAAAGTATGTGTCAAGTTTTCCTGCGCATGCATCGGTCCAAAAGATGAGCGTCATTTTGGAGGCCCGCAAGCGCTTGGCCATGAACGCCGCCCCATTGGTGACTTGCGAGGCGTTAATGTGCGAGTTGGCACGCAGATAAAGGGCTTCTTCAGCTCTTAGAGATGGTCATCACCACCCCTTGTAATGGTGCAGAATTCCACCATGCGCCTTGACCATGTTTCCTATGTGACTTCCCACGAACAGTTAGCCGACACAGTTCAACGCCTAGGTTCACGCCTTGGTAGCGCTTTTGTTGATGGCGGAATCCACCCACGTTTTGGCACTCGCAACTTCACATGCGCGTTGAAGAACGGCCAATACATCGAAGTTGTTTGCCCCCTAGATCATCCAGCGACAGAACAGACTCCTTGGGGTAAAGCTGTCTCTAAGAAAGCTAACGAGGGTGGTGGTTGGTTTACGTGGGTATTTAGTACCGAAGACATTTCACCAATTGAAGAGAGGTTTGGCCGCAAAGCAAATGAAGGGCACCGCACTCGCCCAAACGGTTCAGACTTAAAATGGAAACAAATTGGCGTAAAGGAGATAGTTGATGTTCCCGAGTTCCCATTCTTCATTCAATGGCTCTCAACCGATCACCCATCACAAGATGGAATTCCAATCGCAGAAATTGAAAAAATAGTTATTGCAGATAAGGATCAGCTGACTAATTCTTGGTTTAAGGAAGAAATCCTAGCTTCTCTTGGGGATATAGAAATCAAGTGGATTAATCCTGCAATAAACGATAATCAATCAGGAATAGTCTCTGTCCAACTGCGGACCCCTTTAGGCGACATTAATCTTGATTAAGACTCTTTTCGCAGACCCAACCCTAAAAAAGAGTGCCCTGATTAACGGCAAGTTTATGCCACCGTATTAGATATAGGTAGATAGTCAAGCTTGGATTTTGAGCCTAGATGCTCCAAAATGATAGACATCAGAAGGTATCCCGAAACAAGAGGCAGACAGTAAGTAGCCATCTATTTCAAAACTCGCGGCTTACTTTCAAGAAGTCTTAAGTTTTGCTGTACGAAGGCAGTGAGCATTGCCGATAGTGAATAGCTCAAGAATGATGTCACCAGGAGACGACATCGAAAGTCTCAATCAGTTATCTGATTTGAACCTGAATAGAACTTGTCCATCGGCGATAGTCCCACTCCACGATAAAACTTTGACAATATCCCGAGTGTCCGACCGCAAAACAAAATAGTCCTCTGAAGTCACATTAGCCTGGTAAAAATTGCAAAGCGGCTCTTCTAAATTGATAACTTCTGCAACAAATATTGTGATTTCGCCACCGTTATCCTTTAAGAGAGACGTGCCCCCTAGCTGAGAGTTTATTCGAATTGCATCGTAGAGAGATAGTTTTGAGTTGAAAAACAACTCCCTCCGGGGCTTTCGAGATTCAGCCAAAAGAGGAAAATAGGATTCCTCCATAGGAGGGCATCGATCCATTAAGGATTTACGAAAGTCTGTCGATAGAAACTCCAAAATAAGTTGAATGCTTACTCCCGAAACAACCCTTAACCAGTCAAGGTAGTAATCTCCAATTGAAATTGGGTAATGTTTTCTAGCTAAAACTCTTCCACTATCCGGCTTGCTGTTAATCTTGTGAATGCATACTTCAGAATATGAAAGTTGATTCTCAATTAGCATCGGGTATGGAAATCTCCCACCAAAAAGCGGCAATGATGCTGGATGAATGTTGACACTCCCAAAATTGGGCAGATTGAAAATCTCTTCTGGAAGGATTTCAAAATTACAACAAATCCCTAAATCAAAATTGGTGCACTCTAAATCATCAGCTGCTAGTCGCGCCTTAAAATCTTGGAGTGAGAAAACTTGGATTTTGGCGCGAACACAGAAAGCTCTAATCTCACTATTATGGGTTATTACGTAGACTAATTTAGCAGCACTATTTTCGACTATCGACTTCACGACATCAAAAGCATTTCCAATAACTAGAAGATTCACGTTCAGTTTTCTTCTAAACAAAACTTTGCTATTTTTCCTGCAGCACTCTTTTGAGTACGAATGTTTGGCCAATGAAAGAATCTAAACCTAACAATTTCAATTACTGATTTGATAATTGAACCCAGCTTTGTTCCTTTGGCGACACCAAATTTACGAGGAGAAAAGTTAACTTTGATTTCTATAAAATCAAAACCGTCATTCCATGCACGAAGTAGCAATTCAGGACTTGTGAAGGAACTAGCAGTAATAAGCTGGTATTTATCGTATACAACCTTTGGGTACAGGGTCACATTTTGGAAATCACTAAATTGTGCTCTGAATAGAAATCTAATCAACCAGTAATTACAAAGCGAAATTACTGCCTTGAATTTTGTATCAGATCTATTAGATAAAGATAAATCCAAGTTACGAACACCATGAACAATGCTATTGCCCATGGTGTTTGCTTCTATTACCTCTTTGAAGCCGCCAAGCTCATAAGACCAATCTTGAGTTTGCCAAATGAGGAAATCCTTAGTAGCCAAACGTAAGGCTGTCCTCATGGAAGCACCAACTCCCAAATTTCTTCCATTACTAACAAATGACAAATACGGATCTATTTGGGCATGTTTTTGAAGAATAGGTAGAGTTGTATCAGAACTCCCATCGTCTACCACTATAATCTCGTAATCTAATGCGACTGATTTACAAAACTCATGTGCTTTAGATATAAATTCTTCAATATTCTCTTCTTCGTTTAGAGCCCAGGAAACGAGGGAGATTGAACTCAGTTTATTCTTCAAAATTTAGGCCACATCTGGTTTAGAGTGAAGAGAGCAGCCTTGTGAGTTACAACCAGCAAATCTTCGGTTATTTGCAATCACCCTGTAAATTCTTACCCCAAAAAAATCAGACAGAAGGGGAATCAAGAACATGAATTTAACTGCTCTAGCTCTATGTAGCTGTGTATATATGTACTTGAACGCAAAGTACCCCCTGTGGGTCATACCTGTGTTTGTGTCAATCAGCCACATATGTCGATAAAGTTCACTGATTGATATCCCCTGAAATTGTTTTTCATCAGATTTAATCTCTTGAATTGTTGATAGCTTAATTTCAACCTTACAACCTTTAAGAGCACGACTGATGGTCCGAAAACAGAAGGAACATTCGGAATCGTAATAAACAGTAATCATAAAAGAACCCTCAATCCTTTCAACTTCTCAATTATAGTGCCCATATTGTTTAGCCGCAGACACTCTTGAATATGGTTCTGGCGCAGACGGATCAAATCTAGGATCTACTTGATTCTCATCCACTGTAGCGGCTGAAGTATTTACGATATATGTCCTTACATGTCGGATTAAGACTGAAGCTTCACTCATACTGATGTGATAGTACTCAAATTCAATCGTGCCCTGAGAAAGAGTTCTTGCGTAGGAAATCAATCTAGAGACAAATGCTTCCGTAGAAGACTGATACCTAAGCAATGTAAAAATAGAAGTTACCGAAATAGCTTCACCAACAAAATTGAATCTACGATTACCTTTTGACTGCCATTTGCTTAATTCCTCCCGTTCGCCACAAGAATTGATATGAAATATTCGAATATAAATTGACGTTATATCTGAAGTGAATACACGCCAGAGACTAATTCCTAGGACTCCTTGTGTGAAATTAACAGCATTTTGCAGAAAATTTGGTAAAGACTTTTTTAGATAAAAATTTATTGAAATTCCAATGTACGTTAAAAAAATGATGAATTGGATTGTTATCGCAATGAAGGCAAAATGTGTTGGAGAAATGGTATCCCTGAACTTTTCACCCGTGTCGTTCGAAATTACACTTGTACTTAATGTGACAAATATGATCATAGGACATAAAGTGGCAAGCCTAACCATAAACATGACACCAATGAACATGAGAGAAATTATTAAAGCTCCAACAAATTGATATTTGACTGACATAAGTAGCGCACCACCAATTACTTCGCCAAAAATTGATACCCAATTAATAAGTTTTGTGCGAATTTTGGTGGGAGTCCATAAGTGCCAGTATTTAGGTCTGTAACCCCACATAGGATTGTTAAGGCCGATATTGATTCCTGCCCCATGCCAGTATCCAGCCGTGCATTTATAAAGTCCTGATACGAAAAAAATCGTACCGATTTCAAAACCAATGAGGGACAGGATGAGATCTAGGTTGCTCGGTTGATATTTTTGAATTACTTGCAGTCCAAATGAAATTAAATTCATGAATGTCAGGAAATATCCGGGAGCACCGAAACCCCTACTTATAGAGTCGTATCTCAAAAAAATAAAAAAGTAGTATGTTAACATTAAACAAAACAAGCTATTGAGCATAGGGAGGATATTGCAAATAATTAAGAATGAACAAAACAACCAAACAAGGACTATTGCCTTGGCGCGCAATCGAGTATGGTTGATAAAAAACTTTGTAGACCCCGAAAAAATGTAACCTCCATGGGTATTTGAGGTCATTGCTGAGACCAGTACACTCAAAGACCAGAGGATAAATGCTATATTTAACGCACTAGCCACTATTGAATATTCTCTAATACTCACTGATTCCCCCAGACTTGTAGTCGATTATATACAATTTAACTCACACGAGGAGTAGTTCTTTGGAAATTAAACCTCTCATCGAGATACATCAAACCGTTGAAAGTAAAACCAATAAGTTTTCTAAGATGCGGAAGTCTGCAAAGAACTATCCAATGATGATTGTTATATCCACGGTTTATCCCTGTAATTTTGGGTGCCCCAACTGCCCATATTCAGAGGGAAATTCAGACTTACGAACACAGTACAAAGAAAAAGGTGGTGACTACTTCCCAGAAGAACTCTGGAATAAAGTTGCCATCGAATCTGGACCTCATGAGACTTGGTTACGTTGCACTGGTGGAGGAGAACCAATGATGCATCCGCGAATGACACAAATGATTCAGTTCGCGAAGAAACAAGGTTGCAGGGTCTGGTTAAATACTAATGGGAGCCTGTTTGGGCCCAACATCCGGCAGCGCGCTAAACTTGAATCAATTATCGAGAGTGGCGTTGACATTATTGAATTTTCTATGGATGCTGGAGATGCATTTACGTACAACCAGGTTAGGCCACCTCTAAAAGGAAATGTAAATAACATCGAGTCTCGGTGGGCCGACCAAGTTGAAAACATCAAGAAAGCTTTAGAATTTAGGTTGATTCACAAATCCTCCACTCGGATAGTAGTTTCAATAATCCGACAAAAATTTATTGAAGGGAAATTAGATGCCGCGATAAAGTTTTGGATGGAAGAAGTTGGTGTAGATGAAGTAATCACCAGAAAATTCCTATCCTGGGACGACAATACAAATATAGATCTTGCGAACGCAGCTGATAAAAAACTCTATCAGTTGAACGTAAATGAGGAGACTAAAGATCCGTGCGTATGGCCATTTGAACGCCTAAATATAGATACTTTGGGGAGAATTGCATTGTGTGGCCAGGATATTTCTTTTAAGACAGCACACCTTTTCCCTAACTTAAAGGACGCTTCCGTTGAAGAGATTTGGTTGGGTGAGACATTTTCTCGATATCGTGAAAAACATCTAGAAGGTCAAGGAGCATCTTTGTTCCCTTGTAACGGTTGTTCTGCATGGAAAGCAGGTATTCGTGACTGGGAGTATGGGTGGATTCAAGTTTTGGATAAGTCTGGCCAGAATGTTAAAGATATCTACAAACGAGAACTTGGAACAGATGTTGAAGTTTTTACACCCGAAAAATAATGACAGCTTGGTGAACTAAGTATGTGCGGCATCGCCGGTGGTTTTGGACCCCTTGCCTCCAGTTCTGTTGTTGAGAGAATGTCCAAATCGCTCTCTCACCGAGGCCCTGATGAAATGGTCTCTTGGAATGACAAAGATTGCGCACTTTCAATGACACGCCTCGCAATTGTAGATTTGGAAACTGGGTCGCAACCTTTGTTTAATGAAGATAAAACAATTATCTGCATTTTTAACGGAGAAATTTTCAATCACGCTGAACTTAGGAACAACAAACTGGCTAGCCACAAATTTATAACAGATCATGCTGATGGAGAAGTTATTCCCCACCTCTACGAAGAAGAGAATCTGCTATTTCCGAATGAGCTAGATGGCATGTTTGCAATTGCGATGTGGGATTCAGCCGAGAAAAAGCTAATTTTGTGTCGAGATCATTTTGGAATTAAACCCCTGTATTACACAATTATAGAAAGAACTATTTTCTTTGCATCTGAAATCAAAGCGATTTTGGAAATACCTTTTTTTAAACCTAAATTTGATTATAGTCAGTTCAACAACTATTTCATATTGGGTCATACTATTGCTCCAGGCACTGCATATGCGAACATCAAGCAAATAATGCCCGCTCAGATATTAGCGTTTGACGCATCAGGAGGAATCAGTAAATCAAACTATTGGAATCCAGAAGCTATCTTGGTGAATGAATTCTCAGATCACACAATGTTAAAAGAGAGATTGATTCAGAGTGTAAATAGAAGAATGGAAGCAGATGTTGAAATAGGGTGTTTCTTAAGTGGGGGCTTAGATAGTTCAATTGTTGCTCTGCTAGCGTCTGATTTTGGGAAGAAAAAAATCAGAACTTACAGTTTGATTTATCCAACCAGCACAAGAATGGGTAAATCTGAGGATGAGTACTGGGCAAGAATTGTCGCAGAAAAAATTAATAGTACACATACTGAAGTTTTAATGACACCAGAAAAAATCATGAGTGAGTTCACTCAACTCGTAAATGCCTTTGATGAGCCTTTCGCGGGAGTTACCTCAACATACTTTCTTTCCCAATCTGTTGCGGCTGAAGTAAAGGTAGCATTAACAGGAGATGGAAGCGATGAAATGTTTGGGAGTTATTTTTTTCACAGATTAGCAGCAGCCATGGATTCGAATGAAGATGAAAAGTTAAATAGATATAGGCTAGGACTTTCACGTTCCGAGATTACAGAATTGAGTAAATTCAAAGAAGAAGCCGTCAGGAGATTGAATTTTGCCAGGCAGCATGGTTTGCTGCCTGAGCCATATTATTCAGCGCAAATGATTAATGAGCTTAATCGAGCTGGAGGAAATTCTGAAGCATTACTCTTGCAATCATATGGTTCGCTATCGAACATTCGTCAAACCAATTCGAAGCTCAAGCAATCCCTTTGGTTGGATTTTCATGAACTGCTCCCTAACGAGATTCTTCCATTTGTGGATAGGCTTGCGATGGCGCACTCATTGGAGCTTCGCCCTCCTTTTCTTTCAAGGGATATTTATGAGTTGTCACTGACATTTTCACCGGAGAAACTCATATCCAGCCAAGCCGAAAAGGAGATTCTTAAGAAGGCATTCATAAATGATCTTCCTAAAGAGTTGCTATACCGCGAGAAAGAGGGCTTTGTTCTTCCGCTAGCCCAATGGCTAACTAAAGAAATGCGACCATGGTTACTTGATATCCTCAACGAGAAGCGAATTACCCAACATGGTCTTCTTAATGGATCAGAGATTGAAAAGCTGGCAAGAGGCTACTTAATACCCGATCACAAGAAAGCAAAGCTTCTTTGGAAATTTGCATTCTTCCAAATCTGGTGGGAGAGCAATGCAAGAAAGTAGCCTGCCCAGGGTGTTAAGTTCCATTCAAAGTAGTTTCCTTCCCTGGTTCGGATACTTCGGTATGATGAAGGCCTCTTCACACTTTGTAATCCTAGATGATGTGCAATATGACAAAAATGGCTGGAGAAATAGAAATAGAATCAATCGAAGTGGAGAGTATCAATGGCTCACAGTCCCAGTCCGCCTAGGAAATGCATTCGGACCACAAATAAAAGACGTTGAAATTGATTACACACAAAAATGGATTCCAAAAATACTAGGCTCTATTGAAGCTAACTATAAAAAGAGTGGGTACTACTCTCATTTTGGAGAAATTATAGAGAGTGCGATAATGAGAAAACCTAAAACTTTACACGAACTGAATTTTGATTTAATCCAGAGAATAGCTCAAGAACTTCAACTCCCCACGAAAATTGAAGTGAGCTCAAATATCCAAACAAGTACTGATCCTAACCAACGGCTGATTGATTTCACACGAAAATACAACTGTAATACTTACTTATCAGGGCAGGCGGCAATTGATTACCTCAACATCGAGAAGTTCAGCGCAAGTAGAATTAATGTTTTGTGGTATGAATTTGATGAAATGATTGAATACACTCAACAATCAACTAAATTCTTGTCCAAATTGAGTATAATTGATTTGTTGATGAATCTAGGTTCAATCGAAACTGTAAAATTTCTTAATCAAGTGAATCTAACGAAGGGACTAACTTGAAGCGCACAGTGCTAATTACCGGCGGAGCTGGATTTATCGGTAGTAATTTCACGAATTACTGGCATGCCAATTACCCTAAGGACAGAATAATCGTTCTAGACAAATTAACATATGCTGGTGATTTGGACTCGATCCACCATAGCCTTCAAAGCCCAAATGTGGAGTTCTTGCATGGTGATGTAGTAGATGCGGCGATAGTTGAACATTGTGTCAGCCAATCAAATTTGATTTTTCATTTTGCGGCGGAAACCCACGTAACTCGAAGCTTGTTCGACTGTCGAGATTTTGTCTTAACAGATGTACTTGGAACTCAAAATCTTCTCTCAGCTGTCGTCAGAAATCGAACAAAAATCCAAAAATTTGCACACATTAGTAGTTCAGAAGTTTACGGAACGGCCGAAGAGTCACTCATGGATGAAAATCACCCATTAAATCCTCTCAGCCCTTACGCTGCAGCCAAGTGTGGGGCTGATCGCTTGGTTTATTCTTTCATTGAGAGCTATAACATCCCTGGAATAATTGTAAGACCGTTTAATAACTTTGGTCCACAGCAGCATCTTGAGAAACTGATTCCAAGATTTGTAACCGGAGCTCTTACAGATGAACAATTAACAATACATGGTGATGGAAGTTCTGAAAGAGATTTCATTTTTGTTGAAGATACTTGTCGCATCATTGAAACTTTGGTAGAAAACAATGTCGATCTCACTTCGACAGGTCATGTAATAAACCTCGGAACAGGAAAATCCATTTCTGTCTATGACATTGCAAGAAAAGTACTCGCGAAGTTGCCTGAAGCGGCCTCTTCTTTGAAGAATATTGAGGATCGCCCTGCGCAAGTTCTACGCCACACTGCGGATCAGCAGCGACTTGGAGAGATTTATGACCTTAAATCTCTAGTCAACTTTGACCAAGGGCTTGATCTTACAATCGAATGGTACAAAAATAACGAAAAGTGGTGGAGAAAACGTTGGGATTCAAGGGAAATTGAAATAACAATAGCGGATGGGAAAAAGGTCTTACACTAGTAGTGAAAATACTTTTCAATGAAATTTTACAGGAGAATACTTGGACGTCATCTTTTCAAAACCCTATGTAACGCAGAATTATGAGAACTTCCTTCTAAAGGCTCTTGGCTCTAATCATCTGCAAGGCGATGGACCATACTCGAAATTAACCGAGAGCCTGGTTTCAAAATACACAGGGGGAGGTCAAGTACTTTTGACGCCCTCATGCACTCATGCCCTAGAGATGGCAAGCCTGCTTTTAGACATTCTGCCAGGCGATGAGGTAATTATGCCGAGTTTCACATTTACTTCAAGCGCACTTGCGGTCTCAAAGTTTGGAGCAATACCAGTGTTTGTGGATTCAGACCCTGCCACAGGATGTATAGATGTAGATCTGATTGAAAATGCGATTTCAAGAAAAACCAGAGCGATTTCCTGGGTCAATTACGCGGGAAATGTGCCTGACATATCTAAAATGGTGGAAATCGCCAACAAGTATAACCTTTCATTGATTGAGGACAATGCTCACGGATTCGGTGGGGAGTATTCTGAGAAGGCACTAGGTAGCTTTGGAGATTTTTCAACATTATCTTTTCATGCCACCAAGAATTTTCAATGTGGCGAAGGTGGTGCACTTGTAATCAATAATTCGGATTATATAGAGCGAGCCCACATAATTCGAGAAAAAGGAACAAATAGAAAGCAATTCATATCGGGAGACATCCAAAAGTATGAATGGATAGAAAAAGGAAGTAGCTACCTATTAGCAGAAGTTTTAGCTTCACTTCTATATTCACAGATTCTTGATTATCAACACATTCAAGAAAATAGGCTCGGCGTATGGGATAGATACTTTGGTGAACTCGAACAAACCTTAGGCCAGCTCGATATGAGAATTTTGAAGCCAAATTCAAAAAATGTCGCACACATGTTCGCAGTCATTGCCCCATCGGAAGAAATGCGCGAGGATTTCATAAATGAGATGGCTCGCCTTGGGACTCAAGTTAATGCACACTACCAACCGCTCCATTTGTCGCCGGCCGGAAAAAGGTTTGGTAGATCCGTTGGGAGTTTTTTTGGAACAATGGAGCTAGCTCAAAGATTATTAAGGCTCCCAATTTGGAGCCAACCAGAACAAGGATACTCAACAAAAGTCGTGAGTGATTCAATCTTGGCGTTCAGTCTCATCAGGAATCTGAAATAAAATAACACATTACTCGGACCTATTAACGGGAGCTGAAGTCTCAATTATCCAACTCCAGAATCATACGGATGATGTTTTCAGAACCATTTAGCGAGAGATAATCCTTCTGGTTATGAGCTATTTGTAATCGTAAATCTAAATCAGTAAACAATCTCGATAGCATTCTCAAGTCAATCTCCCACTTTCCTTTTTCTGTACGACGACCAACTCCTAGACCGATGCCCTTGCTTGAGATATAGTCAAAATTGGAAACTTGATTACTCACAACTGATAACACTCCCAAAGGTAACTCTCTTGCTATCACCTCTAAACTTGATGTACTAGAAGTTGTGAGAACCAGATCAGCCTCATTGAGAATTTCATCGAGACGACTCCCTATTTCAAAAACAGTAAAGCGTTTATCTAGATTTTCAATTCGAGACCTGTCATTTGAGAAGAATACAGCTGAATCAAAAAAAGGAATACTACATAAAACCTTTCCTAGTTCATAACCAAATTCATATAGATCCGTCCCTCCACCAAAAACAACTAATTTAGATAATTGACCGGCAAGGTGCCTTCGCGAGATTTTTTCAATCGACGAGCGGAGAGGAATGAATTCTTTACCGGAAATAATCCTCGGTTTTGTCCCGCCTACATAAGTCTCCCCCAAGTGCGGATAGATTACAAGATCGCAATCTAAGCGAAATGGCAAGTTATCTAAAATCTTAACAACATACCTCCAATCTTTTGATTGTGCCTCTTCGTGAATTAGATTCTCATAAGAATCAATCACTAAAATGTCATGATCACTCTGAGCTTCTAGTTCGCAAATGGACGCTAGGTAAATTGCTCCAGAATTGTTAATGACCTCTCTCAACCATTTTTTGTCTCCCAAATCACCGATAAACACACAAGAAATCTTCAATCTAACTGCAGTCTCTATCAAGGAAGCACACCTCATGACATGTCCAGACCCAATTATACTTGAAGCATTCGCTCGGAAAACTAATCTAATCGAATCATTATTCATGGGAATAAAAGACTAACGTTTGTCGGTCACGTGAATCAAGCACTAAGGAAAAACCAAGTGAGTTAAACATAGCGAGAGACGATCTATTTTTTTTGAGCACTTCAGCTTGAAGCACAAAATGCTCATTTTTTCTCCGCAATTCCATAATTGCTAAATTAATCATCTTCTTACCTATTCCAACTCCTTGAAACTTTTCGTCTACGAAAATACTGACTATAAAATGGTTAGATCCACTTTCTGTACTATCCAACCTTAAGTAACCAATTGGTGAGTCGGATGATTCACAAATCCAAAAAGGGTTTTGCGGCAGATTTTCAATGCGAGATAGCATCCAACCAAGATGGTCGTTCATGGGAATCAGAGAGTTATTGTTTGAGTTAGCACGAGCATCCAAGGAGTTTCGCCATTCCCAAACCATCTCGGCATCGGATATTTCTACATCTCTAATGCGTATATTCATGGGAGTAGAAGTATACTTATCGAATGAATGTTGAACCGGCCGGAGTCACGTTTATTGCAGAGATTTCAGCAAACCACTTGGGATCGCTTGAGCGTGCACGAAAATTGGTTATTGCAGCAGCTTCGGCAGGAGCTTCTGCAGTGAAGTTCCAAACGTATACGCCCGACACAATGACGCTTGACATACCGGAATTTAGCGTTAGCGATCACCATGAACTCTGGGGAGGGCGAAATCTCTATTCGCTTTACAACGAAGCTCATATGCCTTGGGAATGGCAAGAGGAACTCTTTGAACTAGCAAATTCTTTGGGAGTAATACCGTTTAGTACGCCATTCGACATTACAGCAGTAAGGTTCTTGGAAAACCTTGGTTCAACAATGTATAAAATCGCATCCCTGGAAACCGGAGACCATCACTTAATTCGTGCAGTAGCGGAAACAGGCAAACCAATAATCGTATCCACTGGGGCCACCGAATTAGCTGAAATTGAGGAATTAGTACAGGTTGTGCGAGCGACCGGAAATAAAAAACTCACTTTAATGTTGTGTACCAGTGCATACCCCACAAATCCAGCGGATGTGCATCTTAGAAGAATGCGCACACTCAGAGACCGATTTGAATGTAAAGTAGGCCTTTCTGATCACACATTAGGAATTGGGGTGAGCGTTGCCGCCATAGCCCTAGGAGCAGTGGCGATTGAGAAGCACCTGACTATTGATCGTGCAGACGGTGGTGCTGATTCTCAATTTTCCTTGGAGCCCTCCGAGTTTAAACTGCTGACGGAAGAAGGTAATCGAGCCAGACTTTCTCTTGGTAATGGTACCTGGACTATTCAACCAACAGAGACAGAGTCGCGTAGATTGCGGCGCACTCTATATGTTTCGAAGAATGTTAAGAAAGGCGAAATCTTAACCAATGAGAATATTAGAGCGATACGACCCGGAGGTGGCCTCGAGCCAAAATACTTGGATGCCATTCTAGGAAAGAAATTTAAAAGCGATTTGGTGCTTGGCACTCCCCTGACCTTTACTCTTTTCGAATGAGTGTCCCAAAGTTAGTCCTTGGTACTGCAAATATTGGCTCCGCATATGGTATCTCAAACAAAGGGGTAGTGATAACTGGATTAGAAGCCATGAATCTACTTCGTGCAGCCCATTCGTATGGAATTACAGCCCTAGATGCTTCAACAAACTATGTTAATTCAGAAGAGCTACTCAGAGCTGCTAGTTCCAGCAAATTAGAATTTAGCTATCACATTAAATTCCCATCTCTAATATTAGCAAATAAAGAAATGGCAGTGGCAGAGATAAAGCGATTCCAAGATTCCATTAAAGCCGAGAATCTAGCGTCGATTTCCTTTCACGACACAGAGTATTTACTCAATGGAAACAGTCTGGATGTCCATAGATCCCTAGAAGCCATTTCTAAAATGGAGTTGACGGAACGATTGGGTGTATCCGTTTATTCAGAATTTGAAATCTTAAGAACATCTCAAGAATATAAAGAGATTAACTTCTTCCAAGTACCCGAGAACGTTCTAGATCGGAGACTTCTTAATTCCTCATTAATCTCAGAATTGTATTCTTCAGGTAAAGAATTTCAAGTGAGATCCATTTTTCTACAAGGCCTAATTTTGATGAGAAAAATTCCGAAGAGTTTATCTCTCGTTCGACCGCAGATTAAAAGTTTGGAAAGCTTTGCACAACAAAGTAATTGCAATTTGCTTGATTTATGTTTGAGTTACGCAAAAAGAATTCCTTGGAGCTCATCCATAGTGGTTGGGGCTGCAAACGAACATCAAATAAAAGTCATTTCTGAGTCCTTTAAGTGTGATTTTCCGACACCGCCACAAGATGCAAAGTTGCCCTTAGAAATACTAGATCCGAGAAAATGGAAAAATGTCAGATAAAGCTCTAGTGATTCTACAAGCACGAATGTCATCTAATAGATTTCCAGGAAAAGTTCTTACTGAAATTAATGGACATCCAATGATTCTTTGGCAAGTTAAAAGAATCTCAAAAGCAAAATTAGTAGATAAAATCGTTGTCGCTACTTCGACTGATTCCACGGATGATCTTTTGGTTGAAAAATTGAAAACAGAGGGGGTTGCTGTCCTTCGAGGTAAACTTTTGGACGTGCACTCAAGATTCATTCAAGTTGCAAATGAGTATCCAGACTTTAACACGATTGTAAGGTTGACCGCCGACTGTCCTTTAGTCATGCCAGAAATAATCGACGAAATGTTAGGTGAATTCAAAAGATCGCAAATAGACTACCTTTCAAATGTTAACCCAGCAACCTTTGCAGATGGGCTAGATGTAGAAATCTTTCAACGAAAAGCATTGCTAGCTCTAAATGAGTTTGTGCTTGACTCGAAAGAAAAAGAACATGTAACTCTGGGCATTAGAAACAGACCTCAATACTTTAAAGTAATGAACTTTTCTCAATCAACTGATATGTCACTAAAGCGCTGGACTGTGGACCATCCCACTGACTTAGATTTTGTGAAACAGGTATATTCCCTATTTCGAAGCCGAGAGGAAACTTTCTCCTATTCCGAGTTACTTGCTAATTTCCTGCCAGAGTATTCCGATCTACCGGTATACGAGTATAGTTGGGTGAGCCAGCACAGTCAGAAACCTAGTAGTGAGTGAAGGCAAATGGATTACAAGAATTCAGAGTTATTTCTAGAACGAGCAGAAAAAAGCATCCCTCTGGGATCGCAAACATTTAGTAAATCTCGAATTCAGTACCCAGTTGGAATATCGCCACTATTTATAGCAAAAGCCAAAGGTTGTAGAGCGTGGGATATTGATGGAAATGAATTCATTGATTTGGTGTCATCACTAGCGTCTGTGACCCTAGGATACAACGACTCACGAATTACAAAAGCAGTTAGAAAGCAGCTAAGTCTTGGGGTCTCATTCTCTCTCCCAGGAGTGCTGGAAGCCGAAGTTGCCGAGTTGATACAAGAGTTAGTGCCGTGTGCAGAAATGGTCCGGTTTAGCAAGAATGGCAGTGATGCCACTTCCGCTGCGATTAGACTTTCACGAGCATATACTGGAAAGAATCAAGTAATAGTATGTGGCTATCACGGATGGCAGGATTGGTATATAGGTTCTACAACACGAAACAAAGGCGTACCAAAGGAAGTTTCGAGTCTTACACACAAAATTGAGTTCAATGATTTGGTCAACCTCAAGTTAATTCTTGAGCAAAATTCAGACATCGCTTGCCTAATTATGGAACCGATGAATTCGACTTATCCAAAAGAGAACTTTTTGACAGAAGTAAAAAAACTTACTGCAAAACATGGAGTAATTCTAGTTTTTGATGAGACTATAACTGGGTTTAGATTTTCTGAAGGAGGTGCTCAAGAATTGTTTGGAGTGATCCCAGACTTGGCGACTTTTGGAAAAGGAATTGCTAACGGCTTCCCACTTTCGGCGATAGTTGGTAAACGCGAGATAATGATGGAGATGGAGGAAATTTTCTTTTCTGCTACTTTCGGAGGAGAACTACTTTCGCTCGCTGCAGCGAAAGTAGTTCTTGAACTACATCGTAGAAAACAAATCGTGCCACAATTGAACAGGATTGGTGAGGCACTCAATAGTGGACTTAACGAAATAATTGTGAACCATAAATTTCAAGAAACTCTTACTCTTTCGGGACACCCAACATGGGGATTTCTACATTGGCATGATTCGAACGGTTTTGAAAATTCCATGATTAAAACCTATTTTATGCAAGAAATTTTCAAACGAGGAATACTTGTCCTAGGAACTCACAATGTGAATACCGCCATGAATCTGGATGACGTAGCAAAAATTCTTGACAAATACGACGAAGTGATCAGGCAATTAAAATCAGACATTAATGATGGGACTATAATCAATAATCTGAAAGTGGTACCCCTAAAACCGCTATTTCAAGTGCGATAGTGTCGCCAGAAAAATGGATATGGCAGGAGATAGTCAATACCTAGAAAGTAAGTTAACAACACACCTCAGCAAATTATTTATTCTTACTACGTTCATAAGTTTAATTCATCTGCGCTTTGATATTTCAGTGCTGGGCTTCATAACTGCATTACTCTTATGCTCTCTTCTTATTGGATTATCATATAGATTTTTTTATGTGATTTTGAAGGTCATCCAAAATGGGAAAATGAAAGGTTGGATAATTGCCTCTGTCTCAATTAGTCATTTAATTTTCGCCTGCAGCTTGGGAATTGTAAGACAAATATCAAAAAATGAGGATATCGTTTGGGGAATTGATAATCGCATGTTTCTCTCAAGAGCCTACAAGTTTTTCCGATTCGGAAATCAAGAAGACTCTTTAAGCTATTTTGGCTACGACTACAAATATCATGCAATGCCTAGTTACATGGCTGCACAGCTTGATCGACATTTACAAATACCTCTTGACATGACATTGTTCCTGATTCTACCCATTTTGGCTTACATCACAATTTTTGTTGTTGTTTTTGAGATATCAAAATCTTATGGTCTTACTAATGTAGAGTCGGGAGTAATATCAATACTCTTCTGTAGCATTAGTTATTTGAATTCGGTCTCGCAAATAATCAAACTATCAAACCCACTAATTAGCATTGACACAATGCCAAACACACAGTTAGCTGTTGCTGTAATTCTTTGTGCAATACGCCTTACATTAATTTATGAGGCACGTGCCTTCACTTGGCTGACTATTCTGGGGTTTTCACTTGTTGCCATTAAACCTCAGTTTATTCCGTTTTACTGGCTAATTGTGATTGTCATTCATCTATTAATACCAAAAAAGATTTCTAAAAAACTTCTAACTTTAAACATAACCGCATGTCTACTATCTCTTTTCATTCAAGTGTTATATAACTACGGGAATATTCAGGCTGAATATTCACTTACTTTCATTAGTCCAGATTTTCTGAATTTCTTAAAGAATAATTCCATTGTTATTGGCTGCTGGATTTGTCTTGTAGCACTCCAAATAGTTACTAAGTCTAAATCCAATCCTAAAATCCATCTCCTTTTGTGTTCCTACTTATTGTTAAGATTACTATTTGACATTATGTATTTTAATGCCACTGGCCCCACACAGATGCTTTTAAGGCAATATCTAAATCTTGAAGCAAGTGGAGATTCTGACTTCGACCAGGGGTTTATTCTCCTTTACTTGGCTATCTTTCTAGCGGTCATCATCATTTTGAGTTCGAGTATTCGACCGGAACTCAAGAATCTCCATCATGCAGTAGTAATAGCAATTTTGTTTGGGGTAGCTGGAGCTCGATTATTTATAATAGTCCCTGCTCTAACTGCCCCAGAAGTATATGGCAAAGAGCCGATCAATTTACGCCCTCTGCACGAACTACTAAAGAGTACTCGTGCAGAGAACCCAGTTTTTTTAGTTAACGATGTTTCCGATCCTACTGAGAATTATCGGCGGTATGGATCAGGTATGTATTGGTCGAGCCTCGGGATTGGACAATTTTACTTAAGTGATATCCAAACAGGGCATTTCTTGGCGCCGGATATAGAAAAGCGGAAGAGAAACGTTACAAAATTCTTTAATTCAGAAATTTCAAGGTGGCATTCCAGTTTTCTGAAAAAAGAAGGAATTGAATACGTCCTTATAAACAGACGCTGTGAACCCTCTTGGATAAACAAAGTGAAGTTTTTGAGCAGTAATGAAAAGTTCATTTTGGTAGCCAAGGATGCATTTGTGAATGTGTCAAGTGGAACAATTGAGCATTCGAAGCCACAGTTTAAGAAATCTGGTATTGCACCTTGCTTGTAAGTTCCAATCTGAGATTGTCTTACTGTAAGGCCCCAATGATACAGCTACAAACGTATAATTCACTTTACAGATCAAGTCTATAAACTTGGCTATCTATCATGTAAAAATTGAATGAACAAGCTTAGATTTGTCTTGAAGAGATGATGATTATGTTAGAGCAACATAGCCAAGACTTGTGTCAAGAGTCGCTAGTAATTTTGCTAATCAGTGGTTGCCGACACCCTCTTTACCATAACCATTCTGTTTTCTTCAATTGTATATTCGCAAAAACCTAAACTTCGATATAGCAAAACGGCATTGGAGTTTTTAAGATCTACTCCCAGTAGTACCTAATTAATCCTCAATGACCGGAAGAGATAATTCACCACTTCTTGCATAGCCTCACGACCATAACCCTGGCCTCGAAAATCGGGATTTCCAATCATTATTCCGAGCCAAGAGGTTTGTTTAGAGAAATTAATAGGTTGAATCTTCAACGTGCCAATTAATTGATGATTATTTCTTAGAAATATTCCAAATAGAATCGCATTTTCATCTGAATCGACCGTCTCAATAAATTCAACAAGCTCGTCCATTCCATAGTCAACCTTCACGCTCTGAATAAATGAGTTGTTCTCAACATCTCGAAGCAAACCTAAGTAATCCTCTAGGTCATCATCCGTAGTGTTGATCTTGCGTAGGACAAGACGCGGTGTCTGAAGAGATTAATTCACATCCCCATGCCACTTCAATGAATAGGTTATACTTCCCAAACACAACGACTATACTTAGAATTATGAGGTATGAGGAACAAAAGGGTTTGATTCGAACCAAAGTTGAGTCTGAATTAGATTTTGACTTCGACAATAAGCCGTTAATTATTGAAGCTATTACCGAGAAAATCATTGCCACAGAATTCAATAAAAATTTTTATCGCGGGGAAGGTCACACCACAAGTAGTCATTTGCTCCCTTCACTTGAACTGAATTACATGGCCCGAATGATTGCACTGCTTAGAGGAATAGGAACCTCACTATTTGCTGTCCAGCAAGTGCTTTTAAAATCAAAAAAATCCAACCCAGCCGAAAGCACTGGTTGGGTTTATGCAATACCAAGTCAGTTCTTCACGTCCACCAAAGCAGTTGAAGAACTTGAGGAATTTCTTGATTCAACACTCAGAAATCGGGATATTGAGCCCCCAGGGAGATATTTCCTACAAAGTGGTTCACTTCGTAATGAGATTGAATCGGAAAAAATTCAGGTCGTGGCTCACATCGGATCCAAGATTCTAAGCACGGAAAGTCAGAGCAGAGCAAAAACCCTTAGAGAGACAATAACTCGTACTCTTTTTTGGCTGAAAACTTCAGTATCCCATCCGATATTTCTGTTAATAGGCCCCGAGTATATTGTTGAAGTTCAAGCAATACAATTATGCCAAAATCGTCAGCGTGAAATACTCATAACAACTCAGAGTCAATTACTTGCAACTCCCTTGGTGTTTAAAAGCAAACTCAAGGCAAACAGAGTTATGTATTGGTACTCAAATAATTCAATCCAGATTTTAAAGCAAACAAATTTGAATCTGGACTATTCATATTTGACTCAACCTGCTATTTCAGAGCATTTTGTCTGGACATCAACTTGGGGAAAATTCCTTGAAGAGTACAATAAAAATGCGGTTATCACGGTCGTTGGACCAATTCTCTTTAAGAACCTATCTAAGTACGTAAAGATTGAGAAAAGAACGTATTCCGAGACAAAGGAAATACTTATTTTCGATGTTACGCCAAAAAAGAATGCTGGAGCGGATTCGATATACTCAGAAAAAGAAATGACACAGTTTGTTTCAGATATAGTTGTAGCTACAAATATTACCTATCCAAACGCCTTAATAAAATTGAAGCCAAAGAGGAGGTATACTTCTGATGACAGTATTTCGTATCGTGATTTCCTAGAAACGCTTAGTCCGAGAATTCAAATTTTAAAGTGGGACACTGAGATTGGAAATGAAATTTCGAAATCTGATCTCGTGATTTGTGTACCGTATTCAAGTCCTGCATTAATAGCAAAATATCTCGGCATTCCGATAATTTTCTATACCCCATCACTAGAATTCAAGTTAGATCTAATGCACGAGGATATTTTGGTAGTTCAAGGCTCAACCGAACTACGACGTTTCTTACAAGAACTCGATAATTAGTTATCGCTTGCAATCAAATTATTGTCTACCTAAATCGAAAAATTGTTTTTATTACGAAAGCCAATGAAACCAAAGGTCAGTATTCTAGTCTAGATTCCTCAATGAGCGCATGGAGAGTCTTTATAATGTATTTCTGTTGCCCGCGTCGGAGCGTGGGATAAAGAGGGATAGACAGTGCTTCTTCATAATAATGGAGAGCCTCCGGATACTTTGTAAAGTCGTATCCCATATCTACATAGTATGGCTGTTGGGGAATTGGTCGATAGTGGACTTGAGTCCCTATCCCCCTTTCCTTCAATGCACTCATTAATTCCGCCCTTGACATATTAATTCTTGTAAAATCAACTCGAATAACGTACAAATGGCGAGCACTATTTTGGACTTGAGCTAATTGGGCAGGACACAAGTTTTTCATCTTTGAGAGATGGGTGTCATAGAATTTGGCTTTGGATTGTCGCCTCGCAATAAAACTACGCAATTTTTTCATTTGTGAAATCCCGAGTACTGCCTGAATTTCAGTAAGCCGATAGTGGAAACCAAGTCGCTGCATTTCGTGATACCAAGGGTTTCTTACGCCGTCAGTTGAAGCCAATAATGGCGCAATGAAGCCTTCCGTTTGCTGATTGATCCCATGCGAACGAAGTTGCAAGAGTCTGTTGTATAAATCAATGCTGTTTGTCGTGATAACCCCACCTTCTCCAGTCGTTACCGACTTAACTGGGTGGAATGAGAAGACTGTCATGTCCGAATACTTACAACTGCCAACTTTGCTTCCACAATTGTATGAAGCGCCTAGAGCATGTGCTGCATCTTCAATTACGGCAACACCGGTAGATTTTAAGCTTTCAGATAAAAGTTTCATGTCACAGGGCAAACCAGCAAAATGCACAGGTATAACAGCGGATATTTTCTTATTCAAACCTATCTCAGCAATAACTTTGGCGATGTCAATATTCAACGTTCTGGAATCTATGTCGATAAATCTTGGAGTCAAACCAGCATAAAATACTGCATTAGATGATGCCATGAATGAAATTGGTGACGTTATTACTTCTGTATCTTTCGAAAGCTGCATTGCTTCTAAGGCGATGTGCAGTCCAGCAGTTCCACTGGATACGGCAACGGCATACTTGGCACCAACTTCAGAAGCTACCGATTGCTCAAACTCGCTGATTCTTGGCCCTTGAGTAAGCGAGTGACGCCAAACCTGCCACCCAACTTTTAATGCATCAGTTAGCGTGACCGTCTGCCGACTGTATGGAATCAGCTTAATATTCCATGCTCCTTTAATAGCGACAGAAAACTTTCATCCGTGTGCCAAACCTTGTTGTTGTCACTTGAGAAATTAAATCCGTCGGGAACTTTCGTTCCGGAATCCTTATATGCGCCGGAAGCCAGTAAGGAAGGGGAAAGAATTGCATAATGATTATCAAATTCGTAGGTGTAATTTGAATCATCTTCCGTAATCATGATTTCATGCAATTTTTCACCAGGGCGAATTCCTATTACACGTGTCGGGATCCCTGGACAAACGACTTTCGCAACATCAGTTACCTTGAAACTCGGAATCTTAGGAACAAAAATCTCTCCCCCGTGCATTCTTTCAAGACTGTCTAACACGAATTGAACACCATCTTCAATCGTCAACCAGAACCTTGTCATTCTTTCATCTGTGATTGGAATTGAACCTTCTTTGGCTCGCTCAAGGAAGAATGGAATTACACTTCCTCTCGATCCCAGAACATTTCCGTACCGGACGCATGCAAATTTAGTAACGTGAGAACCCGCAAGTATATTTCCCGCGACCATAAGTTTGTCTGAACAAAGTTTTGTAGCCCCATATAGATTTGCAGGGTTCGCAGCTTTATCTGTACTTAGAGCCACCACTTTCGAGATACCGTTCTGGATCGCTGCATTAACAATATTCTCTGCTCCGATTACATTTGTCTTAATAGCTTCCATTGGGTTGTATTCCGCTGCCGGGATTTGCTTCATAGCAGCTGCATGCACAATGACATTGACTCCATCAGTCGCCTGTAAAAGCCGTTGATAATCCCTAACATCGCCTAAAAAGTATCGAAGCTTTGGCGAGTTGATTTGTTCCGCCATTTCAAACTGCTTCAATTCATCTCGACTGAATACGACTAACTTCTTTATCTCATCATCAGCGAGCACGCGCTTGACAAATGCTTTTCCAAAGGAGCCCGTGCCCCCCGTAATGAGGACAGTTTTTCCAGCTAAATATGACATCGCATCACTTTCTCTTTTAATACCTAGGCTACAACCCTATATGAAAGCTCTTCTTGAATCATATCTTTCAAGCCTGGCAGTTGAATTCCAAGGCTACGGAGCCTGGAATTGTCTAAGGACAAATTAGAAGGCCGGGTAACCCTTGAAGATAGTTCGGAGCTTTTTGCCGGGACGACAAGATTGGGATCTAAACCTAGGCCGAGAGCGACCTCCCTCAAGAAAGTTAACTTAGTTATTGATTCACTACCAGATAAGTTCAAAATTCCGGTGAGCCCTCGGTCAAGGTTTGTTGCCAAGAATTTTCCTACTTGAGTGACTCCAAGCGGGGTGAACCAGACATCTTCGTAACCAAATATTGGGATTGATTTTGTGAGTGATCTGATTGCGAAATCTAGAATTGAGTGATTCCCGCTAGCCGAAAGACCAAAAAAGTTAGTTCTTAGGATTAGGGATTCAGGATTATCATTAAGAACTAAATGCTCACCTATATATTTTGAATAGCCATACTGATTCAAAAGAATAGGGTTCATCGATTCGTTCCGAAGTTCATGGCTGAGAGTCCCATAGTGATCTGTACTCACATGAATATAACGAAACCCAAACAAATTGCTTGCTCTTGCAATTCTGTGGGGGAAAACTGCGTTGAGCAACATTGCTTTTTCCGGAAGACGTTCGCATTCTTCGACGCTTGTCGCGCCGATACAATTAATAACGTAATCCGGTGAGACCTCCCTAACCATACTCTCAAAAATCTCGGGCGAAGATACGTCTAAATAGAGACTATCTTTTACAGAGTATCCAGCGTTGTTAAAGTGTGTTCCAACGACATCAAAATTGGAGTTGAGAATACGCGAGATACCAGATCCCAGAAGACCAGAGCTTCCCAGAATCAATATTCTTGGCAAGGCAACTCCTTAAATTTCATGTCTCAAAAACTAATCACGGGGATAGGACTATAGTTTACATATGGAGTTTCCAGATTTTACAATACTAATTGCGACCAAAGATCGACCTGGGAGCATGCGGAGCCTCTTAAGAAGCGTAGCGCAAAGCACCGTTAGACCCAGGTCTATTGTTGTAGTTTCTTCTGGGTGCCCGATTGACGATGTGATTTCTGAGTTTAACGAATCCTTGAAAATTAACTATTTTCACTCTGAAATAACAGGCCAGGTAAACCAAAAGATATTAGGGATCTCCAAGATACAAAAGGAGATCCCCTGGGTGTTATTTCTAGATGATGATTTGTTACTAGAATCCCAAGCAGTGGAAAAAGCCTTTGAAACATTGGCCAAGTTCAGAAGCGTCGGGGAAGACGTTCTCGGAATTGGGCTTGGCCTAACTCCGACAAGTCGAATGAAAAGAACTTCACACATTCAAAATTTTATTGGTCGCGTACTTCGATTAAGTAGTGGTACTCCTGGCAAGGTTATTCGTAGCGGCCAAGGTGTGAGCTATTTGGAAAGTTCTAAACCTATTTACACAGAATGGTTGAACGGGGCATCTATGTGGAAAACGGAATCCGCACTCGACTACACAAATTTCGTCCCCTCAAGTAGCTATGCCGCTTGTGAGGACTTAGTTTTCTCATATCAACAATTCAAGAAGGGGAAGCTCCTTTTCGCACCTGATGCCAAGGTACTTTTCCAAGACACAGAACCTAACGACTACAATCGAGGTCAGGCAATCATTTCGAGTACTGCGTGGAGATATTTCTTTGTAAAGTCCAACCCTGAATTGAGTAAGTGGCAGCTGATGTATTCTCAATTGGGACGGCTCGCTTATATCCTAGTAACTCAATCTTGGAACCAAGATGCAGTTCGTGCCGGGATTTGGTCGGTAAAGCATCTATTTGTTTCTGTTGCGAGAGACAAAGAACCAATGTACTTAATCAATAAGATTTCGTAGGAAGAATTTTTCTTTCAACTGGTTCTCGGCCAAGGCGATATCGCCCGGCAAATCGACTGGCACTGACCAGTCCGAAAGTTCTACCACCCCCACGGGGATATCATTTTCGAGAAATCTCAGCAATTCATGGTCTTCAATGAGCTCAAATTTTCCACGGGGCATTTCAGCGAAAGCAGCTAAGGCTTCTCTTGTGTACCCATACATGCAAACTTGTCTAAAAAAATCGTTGACATCTCTCTTCTTTGAACCCGGAATCGAAGCTCTTGAAATGTAGAGCAACCTATTACCACGAGAATAAGCAACTTTGATTGTATTTGTGTCAAGAAATTCTGATTCTCCGAAGGCACTACAAAAACCAGTGATCGCGCTAAAGCCAGAGGTCTTCAAGAACTCTATTGACTTCATCACGTCATCAGGATTGAATGCTGGCTCGTCGCCTTGGATGTTAATTATGTACGGAGCATTTACGATTCGATTCGCCTCGGCAAGTCGATCTGTACCTGTTGGATGATCTCCCGTCATCACAACCTGAAACCCAGACTGTTCAACGAGTCGAGCAATATCCAAAGAATCGGTTGCAACGTAGGTAACTTCCCTACTTGCGACTTCAGTAACCCTATCCAGAACGTGCAAGATCATTTCTCTTCCAAGCAGCTTAGCTAACGGCTTTCTGGGGAAGCGACTTGATTGAATTCTCGCAGGAATGATTACTGCAACCTCAGACATGAGAACCTTTCAATTAATTGTGTTTAGCGTTTGGCTTGTATTTGTGGTGCTCCGATACCAGCTGTTTCTTCTCTTCACTACCAAGCACTCGTTCTGCCATTCTAATATCCTTAACAAAATTAGAAAACTCATTTGTCATTAGATCTAGTGCAACGCCATCGAAGTGTACCCACTCAACACTTCCGAGCTTTATATGCTTTTCTATAAAGCGCGCTCCATTTGCTATTGAAAGTTGGCAAGCCAGAGAACCAATATCGTGGGATGAATAACCTGGAATTATCTCTTTTCCTTCACTCCTTCTATGAATGGTTCGAACTACTGAAACGTTGCAGTCATCAGGGGCAGTTGGGTAGCTTGAAGTGCATTGCATGAGTACTAATTTCTTATGTGAAAAATTCTCCATGACCCAGTCAAGAAATGATTGCCCCGTAGCACCAGTGCTTATAAAAATATACTCAACATTAGAAATAGCAATTTTTCGAAGAAAATTCTTATGTTCAGAAATTGTGGAGGGCGCCTTAATACACAATGGCCTAAATCGGTCCATCAATTCAAGTGATGGTGCATCAAGTACGCTTGTAAACCACGGGATGTTGAGTTCAGCACAAAGTATCGTCAAATACTCGATTTGTTCCATGGATAACTCAACGCCGGCACGATACTCACCCAATGTGGTTCCAAAAGGTGATGCATAACTACTGTCTCTTTCTTCTGGAGTGTAGAGAACGTTTATATCCCGCTTTTGAATTTTAATTACAGAAGCACCTTGAGATTTACAGAGCTTTACCATATCAGTCAATCTATCGGTATCACCTAGGTGATTGTTTGTGAGTTCAGCAATAATTTGAACTTCACCTTCTTCTGCCCGCTGGAACATTCGATGCTGGAGCTCAATATTTTTAGAGATAGCTGATTCTAATGCGGAGGAAGAAACCGCTGGGACAGATTTGTTAATCCCCTGTGCCAACAATTTATTTGGCTTTTCCGCGATCTTCGAATTGATTACCAAGGCTAGATTTTCAAAAGGCTTGCTCTGCTTTAGCAACATTTCAAAAATACTTTTCTGTCGAATAAGTAATGACTGGAGAAACAGATCTTCCAGGCTTGGATCACTCTTTGGTGTGATTTTAAAGTCAAAACCAAAGAGAGACACTTCTAATGGTTCATCTAGAGTTTCTCTATGTGTCTCTAAGAGATTCAATAGGTCTAGAATCGTAATGAGAACAAAGTCTTCTCTAAAACCAATTCGACTAGAATCTTTACCCAGAAGACCTTCGATATAATCGAATTCAGAAATCGGCAATGGGATTGTATGATTTGACAAATGAAATCCTGACGGAACAATCAGAGGAATGCCTTTAGAATTTTCTGACTCTAGATGTGACAGCAGCTCTGGTCTAGTTACAACTGTAAAAACAACAGGAAATCCTTCATCAATTCTATTTATTGAGACAACAGGCAGTGATTCCTGTCTGGCAAACTCTAGTCCTCGCGACCGGCTGTCACCGTTCCCAAGAATTACTAACTTGTTACCCTTGAATTTCGACCACGAATCTAAGATTGGGGTCAAGAAATTCTCCAAAGTATTCCTCCCCATTGATTTTTACAGACTTCCCATATTCAAGAGCTACGAGAGCTGCTGGAACAATATCCCAAAGTCTAACTCCTTTACTACTAGATTTGAAGTTGACCGAAGAGGTTGCGGCTAGTATCAAGTTAAAAAGTGAACAGCCAAAAACCCGAATCTCATCACGGAAATCAGACACCACAGCGCCCCAAGCCGAGTTGGAGGAATAAGCTTCCACGCGCGATCTGCGAAGCGGACCACGGAATCCATTCGAATCATTTTGAATTAAGCCTGTCAAGACTCTTGATGAATACCCCATTCCAATTTCTGGAAATGAGACATAACTAGCTGCCAACTGGTTGTTGGTGAAAATTGCTAACCCAGTTCCCCAAATAGGGATCCCCGAAACATAGTTTTCGGTTCCATCCACCGGGTCAATGACTAAATAGTTCCCGTTCCATTGCGAAGGAAAAGGTGATTCCTCGCCAATCATTTGGAACCCTGGTAAGTACTCTCGCATTTGTCGCTCAACAAAATTCTCTATAGCAACATCTAAGTCACCAACGGGACTATCATCCTGCTTCACTTTATAGTCGCCTGATTGCAAATCTTGAGTAATGATAAATTGATTCATACGATTGATTATGGAGACAAAACCATCCACGATATTTGTGGGAATCTCAGGGTTTGAATAGCTCATCAATTACCTTTCGCCATTTCTCAAAACTGTCATTCCTTAGGATAATTGAATCATCACCTTTGTCGAGTTTGAACAGACTTTCAATTGAAATTTCAACGTCTCCTAAATCCTTAACCTGAGGAATTATTGAATTTACTCTATTTGAGGATGCCGAAGGAGAAAAAACTCGAATATTGGATTCACTAAACTCCGGCTGAAGATAGCTAGAAGTCTCTGGCCCGAAGATAACTACGCCGAATTCACTTGTCTTGAGGTAGTCAACTAAAGGCAACCGAGCAAACTCTAGATGAGATTGCGAAGGGTGGGATTGCAAGAAAAAATCAAGACCAGGTTTATCATTTTTGCCTTCCAAGCTAGCTATCACTTTTGCGAATTGCTTAGTGGTTTGAATATTAGTATCGGCAACATACAAGACTTTCCTTGATAGCCTAGAATACGTGAAGTATTTTGAATCTTGAGCGTGAATAAATCGTTGTGACTCCACGATCTGAAGCTGATTTATTGGTAAACCAAGATCGCTTAAAGTCATTAAACTAGAGCGCCCTGGGCAGCATACTCTTATGCCGCGTTCGACAAAACTTTGTTCATCGCCCTTTAAAAAGTAATTGAGAATCTGAGAATCTTGTGCCCGGAGCGGGGTGTGAATTACCCCCCAAGAGCACAACCCTGATTTCAATGCAAGGTCATTAAGCGCAATCTCCCAAGACTGCCCTTCCATTAAATGCAAAATGTTTTTTAACTTGGCTCCCCGGGCTACAGCGATAGTCAGCAAGTGTCTATTCAGTTCAGTTCTCGCAATCCCAGCTCCCAGATTATTTGCATCAAAAACCCAGCAGACCCTATTGGCATTTTGCCGCCCAGTGAATTCATGAAAAAAAAGTTTTGTGACGAATACGTGGAAAGAAACCGAACTGCTAATTGCTTTAGCTAAAGTTTGCAAACTCAGGAAAGAGGCTAGAGGAATCAACTTGAATTGTGACTCTTGATTAACTTGCTTTATTTCTTGTACTAACTGACGATTTGAATTGCCGTGAGGTTTAAAGGGGACCAAGAACCATGCAGTCTTGGACGCCATATTCACATTTAAAAATTTGGTCTTACCCCAGAAACCGGTGTATGACTGATCGGTATATTCACGAAGATGTAGTGACGGTGAGAATACTCCCAAGTGCATAGTGGAGTAATCAACTCTTCTGAAACCGCGATATGGGAAATACTGGATATACTTGAGCGTTAAGTACAAAACTCCTTGAATAACACGTAATGGCAGCGACAAGAATAGACTTAAGTACCTGAATGCACCGAATGGCTTGGGGGAATAGTCATAACTACGCCATGGATATGTTCCCCAAATAGCCATAGCTCTTACTGTTCTTTGTAATTTCTCATTTTGGCGTGAATCTTTTGCTGCCTGATAAACGAACGTAAGGTTTCGGCTAAGATTGGCGATATAATCCTGCACATCCTGCAGATTTCTAGTTTCCAAGCTATCTCCACTCACATATCCTTCATGAACTTACGGGTCTTGATAGTAGAATCTTCTCATGCCTTGTCATAACAACTCGTTAATAGTCACGTAAGAGACCAAAGAATGAACGTGCTTAAAACGAAAATTCAGGAACCACAGCTGTTTTTTATTCTACGATTCCTAACCAAGCGGGATCGTCTAATTTTGAAGGCGGTTGTACTCTTCCAGATTCTACTTTCGATCCTGGATGTGATTGGCGTGGCACTAATAGGCGTTATTGCAACCCTTTCCGTTTATGGCATACAGTCCCAAGACTCAGGGAATTTTGCAAAATTTCTTACAGACACTCTAGGCGTAAGTGATGAGTCGTTCCAGAGGCAAATTTTGATTTTGAGCTTGTTGACAATTGTTTTACTCTTGTCAAAGACAATTGCATCACTTTGGGTGACTAGACGTTCCTTAAGCTTTATCAGCCGCCGAGGTGCATCCCTTTCCGGAACCCTACTCAGGAAAATTCTGCGCAAACCTTCTGCCGAGATAAATGCATATTCTCAACAGGATTTGATTTATGCGGCAACTAACGGGGTTCAGAATTTAATGACGGGGATTGTGGGAATCTCGATATCTATAGTCTCCGATACGTTCTTGTTGATCTTGCTAACGTTGGGATTGTTCCTCTTTAACCCCGTTCTTGCTATGACTACTTTCATCCTTTTTTCGCTAATCGGGGTTTTCTTGAGCGCCTACCTTAAGAACAAAGCTTTCAAAATTGGCTCTAATGAAACTTTGGCTCATGTTGCAAGCACTGACAAAATGAGCGAGGTGCTGAGTACGTATAGAGAGTCTGTGGTTAGGGATACTCGTGAGGCATATGTACAGGATTTTGAAACACTCAGAAACAAAGTTTCAAGTGCTGTTGCAAAGCGAACATTTATGCCTTTTGTTAGTAAATACGTTATGGAAGTCTCAATTACTTGTGGAGCCTTCATCATGGCTGGACTTCAATTCGCACTTTATGACTCAAAGACAGCAATAGCGGGCCTTGCAATTTTTTTTGGTGCTTCTTCGAGAATTGCTCCAGCAGTGCTCAGAATTCAGCAAGGTATGACCCAGACAAAATCCTATCTTGGGCAATCACAAAGAACTCTCGATTTATTGCAGGCTCAAAACGAAACTACGCTGGATAAAAAGCCACCGAGAGTTGCTTGCCCAGATTTTGATGCAAATGGATTTTTGCCTGAAGTACGAATCGACGAGCTGTCATTCAAGTATTCACCAAATTCTCAATTTGAATTACGAGTTCCAGAACTCGCGATTAGACCGAATACACACGTGGCCATCGTTGGGTCGTCAGGCTCTGGGAAAACCACACTTGTCGACATAATTCTTGGAATATTGAGCCCGACATCTGGCACAGTAAAGATTTCAGGTATGAAACCCCTTGACACTTTTAAAAAGTGGCCTGGAGCAGTTAGTTATGTGCCGCAAGATACGGTCATTACGGCGGGAACAATCCTAGATAATGTCCTGCTTGGATACGAAAGATCTTTTGCAGATTTGGCTAGGGTGAAGAGAAGCCTGACACTCGCAGGCTTGAGCGAATTCTCGATTGAAGATGAATCAGGTATTTACCTTGAAGTTGGAGGACGAGGACACAAATTGAGCGGAGGTCAGCGTCAACGAATTGGAATAGCTAGGGCTTTATA
>JACCDN010953339.1_pt1 | contig 31484 bp, 29 predicted proteins | sample 7441691 | NCBI WGS metagenome assembly JACCDN01 (sample SAMN15323439, study PRJNA562643) | freshwater metagenome | isolation source: river surface water | place: USA:Blue River Watershed | collected 2017-08-16
AAACGCACAACCGCTAAACTTAAATCAGAATTGTTGGCAGTCAATGCCGCCATCACAGCTTTTTGCGAAATACTAGTTACATTCGAAGTGGTCTGACTGAAATAATCCGCCATTGGCTTCATCAACGCGGCCGGCCCCAAAGCCCAGCCTACTCGCCAACCAGTCATGGCGTAAGTTTTTGAAGCCCCATTTACAATCACAACTTGTGAAACAAGATCCGGTGCAACTTGCAAAATATGCGGAGCAATTTGCATTTGATCAAAAACCAATTTGTTATAAATATCATCTGAAATCACTGTCAAATTTGGATACTTACGGATGACATCGGCCAAAGCCGTCAGCTCTTGTTTCGTGTACAACAATCCCGTGGGATTGCTTGGGCTGCACAAAATCAACACCTTGGTTTTTTCACTGATATTTTTTTGTAACAATTCAGCAGACAATTTAAAATGAACGGTTTCATCACACTCAATAATTTTAACTTTGGCACCTGCGAGCTCTGCCATAGTTGGATAACTGACCCAATAAGGCGAAGGGATAAGAACTTCATCATTTGGATCAATCAGCATTTGTAGAACTGAATAAATAACGAATTTGGCACCAGCGCCGACAACGGCTTGTTCTGGCTTGTAGACGATACCGACTTCTTGCGAAGTTTGTTTTGCAATCTGCTCACGCAGCTCTGGAATTCCCGCTGCAGCTGTATAACGAGTAAAACCATCTTTGATGGCCTTGATTCCAGCCTCACTTGCAGAAGGAAATGTCGACCAATCAGGCTCACCGACAGTCAAGGTTACAACATCCAAACCCTGCGCCTGCAATTCACGCGCTTTTTGCGCCATAGCTAATGTTGGAGATGGCTTCAAACACTGAGCACGTTGAGACAATTTCATTTTGTTGTCCTTATTTTTTGAATTAATAAATCTTGAACAGATTCCGGAACCAGCCCATCCAATGAACCACCAAACCTTGCAACCTCTTTCACACCACGAGAGGAAACAAAATAATATTCGGGGCTAGAAAAGACCAACATGGTTTCAATTTCTTTATCTAGTTTTTTATTCATCGCCGCCATAGCCATCTCATATTCAAAATCAACAACCGCACGCAGACCTCTAACGATCACGCCGATTTTATGTTTTTGCATATAATTAACAGTCAGACCTTCGTGAATTTCGACTTGGATATTTTTTAAATGCGATAAAGATTTTTCGACCATCTGTTGACGCTCTATTGCTGAAAACAAATGATTCTTTTGTGACGAGTGAGAAATTAAAATCACCACGCGATCAAACACTTTAGAAATTCGCTCTATAATATCAACATGACCCAAGGTCATCGGATCAAAGCTGCCTGGATAAACTGCGGTTTTCATTTTTGGCCTTTATGATTTTTTTTTATAAAATGATAAAAACTTGTCGCCGAACTCTCTGACATCATATCGAGTTAGATTTTGATAGTCGCTATCTATTTTTTCTCGACGCCCAGACTCGATCATCATCAAGGTGTGGTCTGCAAAAATTTTCGAAACATCAGCAGCCAACATAACGTCATGGGCCATTTCTTCGGTAAATGGTGGGTCTGCAAATACCAAGTCAAAGGGCTCGCCTTGATAACTTTTTAAAAAGCTCAAGACATCTTTGGTGACAATACTATAACCATTTTCAATTTTAAGTTTTGCCAGATTCTGCTCGGTGATGACTATTGATTTGCGATTTTTTTCAACAAATGTAACCTCAGTTGCTCCACGCGACAAAGCCTCTAGACCTAAGCTGCCTGTGCCACAAAATAGATCAAGGACTCTAGCGCCTTCGATCTCTGCAGAGATGATATTAAATAAACTTTCTTTTACTCGGTCCGTTGTTGGTCGAATATGTCCAGCTTGAAAAGACACCAGATGATGTCCTTTGAATTTTCCACCTATGATACGCATAAATCTCCAGATAAGAGCTTTGGGATATACACCAATTTACTTGGGAGACAAAGAAAGAAAAGACGATATGGCGGCGCGACCTGTATCTGACAAAGTTTTAAAGTGCACTTCGACCAACAGATATTTTTCTTTTGTACCCTTGATCATTTCAAAGCTGTCATAGGTTTTCATAATCACACCTTGGCAGCGAATATCTTTTTTATCACCAAGTGCTGTCGTTACCGTAAATTCAAAATCATAGATATCTTTGACTCGGTATAAATATTTGGTCTCTGAGCGCATAATAAAGCCAACATCCACCAACTTAGCAATTGAGGCTTTATGTGGAGGACCACCTGCATGATAAACTGTACATGAAATTGGATAAGCTGCCATATCAAGAAGATATTAACATTTCTTTGACCGTATTCACAACGGCAAAAATATCTTCAAATGGCTTCTTTATAAATGAATCAGCGCCTAGACTTTTGGCTGACTGCAAATCGTACTCACCAGTAAATGCTGATATTAAAATAACTCGAGATTTTTTTTTGATGTCTGGATCTATTTTAGCTAATACCTGAGGTCCAGTAAGCCCTGGCATTAAAATATCCAAAAACACAATCTGCGGGTGAATCTCTTGCCACATCTGCAAACCTTTTTCTCCATCTTGTGCTTCGAAAACCTGAAAATTTGAAAGCTCCAAAGCTCTCTTCAAAGATCTACGGACCAACGGCTCATCATCAACAATTAAACATTTTATTTTAGACTCAGACATGCACCATCTCCACAACCGGCAATTCAACTACAAAACATGCACCTGAATTTTCATCTATTCGTAAACTGATTTGACCAGAGTGTGCTTCGATAATTTTTTTTGCAAGGCTCAATCCCAAACCAGTTCCCAAACCTTCTTTTTTAGTTGTAAAAAATGGCTCGAATATTTTTTCACGCAAATTTTCTGGAATGCCAGGGCCATTGTCTTGAACAATCAATCGCACAGCTTGAGCCTTTTGCAAAGCATCTACGACGACTTCGGTTTCAACAGTTATCGTACCGGCAGTCTTCATCGCCTGACAGGCATTGTTGATGAGATTAAAAACAACCTGTTGTAATAAATGTGGCTCGACCTCTATCAAACAGCTTGCTGTATCCAAATGAATATTCTGTCGATGATTGCGCATCACTGATTTTAACAACGGCAATGTACGCTCTACAATTTCATCAAATGTGATTTTCTTACGAGCAACCGTCCCGCCCTGCGAGAACTCTAGCAAATTGCGAATAATCAATTGTGATCTAGCTGCTGCTTTTTCAATTTCAAATAAATCTGATGCCAATTGTTCATTTTCTGAACCCTGAGCTTCTAATCTCAAAACTTGCGCCAAAGATCTTAAACCAGTTAATGGGTTGTTCAACTCATGCGCAATATTTCCAGCAAGCAATCCCATCGCCTCAAGCTTTTCGCTCTGTAACATACGCAAATACAGATCTCTTTTTTGTGTGATATCGATGTACTGATTGACGACATTGGTCGCCCGTCCTGATCCCATTGCAATCGGGTATGAATTGACTTGATAAGTTTTCTCACCTAAACGCACCGTTGCCGTTTGTGCCTCAGAATTTTCAAATGCTTTTTCTGCAGGACAGCCTTCACAAATCGAATCTCTATCGGCAAATTCTTGATAGCATTTGCGTTTTGATTTTAGAGAAAACTTTTTATTTGCCCTGAGCACCATATAATCTTGATCTAAAATAGCAATCGCATCACGAAATCCATCAAAAGTTTTTTCCCAAAGATACGATGAATGCAACAACTCACGCTCTAACAACAATCTCTCTGATGTTAAAGACAACGGCTGCAGACGTTCACGCAAAAAATCAATCAAGCTCGTCATTTCATTTTCACTCATACTGAGCTCAACAACAAAAGCACACTGATAAGGAGAACGTTTATTGGTGAGCGACGAAACCGCCAATGGAACATACAAAGTCCGAATCAATGGCCGGCCCAAATGATTGGCTAGAACTTGGGACATCTCTGTATCTATCAATTTGATTTCTTGTGCGAAATCAAATTTTTGATGAAATTGAGAAAAATGAACCTGACCGGATTTGAAATTTAAAATTTCTAAATTATCATTCTCTGACTGCAACAAAAGAAATGGCTCACCAAGCTTGTTAAATTTGCGAAGTTCTTTACGAATAATAGGTAACAGATCATCAAACGAATTGATCAAAGCCAAATCTTTAATTAAACGAATGAGATTCCGTACTTGATTCAATTTTTGATCTTCTTCTATTTTTGAATTTTCAATATGCAGCGTGCGTTCATGTACGATATTTTCAAGTCCAACATTCAAAGACTCGAGCTCACGCATTTGTTTTGTCGACTGTTTACGTAATTGTTTTTTTTGCTTCTGCTCTCGACTGTAATCCATTGCATTCTGCAAAATTTCTACAGCATGACTGAAAAAATGTGATTGTTCGTAAACACCATTCACGCCAGCCTTATTAACAAATTCACAAATCAAATCTAGGTCTGGGCTGTCGACTATTAAAAGACGACTGGCGTGAGGTAAATCATATTTAATTTTTTCCATGCTTGCCAAATGAGACTGCCAGGAATTCAATTTATCGACAAAAAATACAAGAACATCAATATCAGACTGAGAGTTTATCGTCTGTAGATCGTCGATATCAAAAACCTTGGCCTGCTGTGGGAAAAGATCAGAGAGCAATTTCACCACAGCCATACGACTCAAGGTACTAGTAGGCCAAGAAGAATGACTAACGCTTATTTTCTGAACGTAAATCGATGTTAAATTCACTCTGACCTAGCTTGGAAAAATTTTCTGACCAAATTTGCAAATTGTGGCCTAGGTCATATTCTAGTATATCTGCCAACCAAGTGAAATCCTTTTTTTGAAATGCAGCAAGGACTTCTCCAATTGTAGACGCCATAGCAAGCTTTGCTTGTTGCCAATTTTCAGATTTAACAAATTTATTTTTTGCTAGTACCGAATCAATAGAAATAATACTTTCTACCAACAATTGACAATTATCAATCAACTCGACCAAAGACTTGAGATGTCCATCAATTCCTTGAAAACGAAATTTATTCGCTAAATCATCATTAACCGCGATCATCTTTGGAATTTGCACCTGCCAATTTTGTATTATCTCATTGAGAACCTGCGTTGGTCCCTGATAATAAACATCAATTTTTTCAATTTCATTGAGATGACAATTTGACAATCTTTTTTCAGCTGGTTCATCCAAATCAACGCCGTTGATTTGAAATCGACAAACCACTTGATCTTTTTTTCGCAATTCATCTTCGATGAATGTAAATACCTGACTGATGTGACCTGTGTCGCCAAATTGATTTCGTAAATCTGTTCCTAAAAATGATATATGATTCATATTACTCCCTAAGATGTAGTCGTTTCATTTTTTTGATTTATTTGTTCTTTTGTTGCATAGTGATCCACATAAAGATTCAACAAGCGTTGGAATAAATTTTGAATTTCCAAACTGCGAGTTAAAAGATTTTCATGAGTATCTGGTCCGATACGAATTTTTTCAGTCTGATACCAACGCACGATGGGACTGACCAAGGGCACCAGCTGACCAATGGTTTGAATAACCTCTTCACCACGATCAATAATTTCTGCAAGCTGTGGTGATTGCGTTCCTTTTTGCATAGTCTGCATCTGTTCAATCATTAACAAATTCACATCTGCCAATTTAAAAATGGCTTCACGAAAATTGGCGTCTTCTGTTTCTGGAAAATCTTCAGACTGATACAATGCTTTTAATAAATTCCACTCGAACTCGGCAGTTTTTGGCATTAAAGCGCGATATGCCGGTCCACCATTTTGCGTCGACTGGTTGGCTTGAACCTGAATCACAGACAAATCTTGCTTAGCTCCCTGTAACATTTTTGTTAATACACTTGCAACCTGATCAGAGGCAAAATCAGTTTCATCTATTCCGCGTAAAATACATGAGCCTGCGGCACGGGGGCCCGTTTCCCAAAAATTAACACTCGACAAACTAAGATTTAAACAAGGAACACCTACCAAACTTGCCATGTGCATCGGAGCACTGTCTCCACCCATAACTACTTTTGCTTTTTGTATAACAGCAAACAACTGTTGCAAGCTGGTCTTTCCAACCATATTGACCACATTCTCGCTCGATGTAGATGACATAATTTTCTCTGCTAAATCAGATTCTTGAGCTGCCCCGATCAAACCTATTTTTGCATCAGGCATTAAACGTATAAATTGACGTAGAATCGTCATCCATTTCATTGGTGAAATTTGTTTTTTAATTTCACTGGCACCAACGTGTAATAAAATTTCCGGAACAATTTCAGTATACGATGGCAAAGCTGCTGGCTGCGACCAATCTTGAGCGATTAAATCTGAACCAACCATTGTCGAAAAAATTTCTGCCAAATGAAATCGGTTCGGCCGGTCAATACCTACTTGTGCATAAAAATATGCACTCATATCATCTGGGATAGCTAAAAATCCATCCGATGTTCTGGTGTAACCACTAACTTTTGTATTTTCATGAGAAACAGCATGAGTAATGAAACTGGATAATGGTGAAAATGAAAAATTTAAAATCCAATCATAGTTTTCATTTTTTAATGAATCACAAAACTGAGCCGTGATCTGATGTGCAGTCTTTACGTCCATAGTGGGCTCAAGCAATGGAGCTACGATATCTTGTGATGGCAAAATCTTTCTTTGCACAACGACCTCAAGACCATCAAAAGCGGCTTGATAACGCCCACGAGTTAGAACATGAATTTCAGCTTGTGGGTAAGCTCTTTTCAGAGCTCTTAATGCCGGCCAAGTTTGGAAAATATCACCCAATCTAGCGATCTGAATGGCTAGTATTTTCATCTTGCACCTGCTCTCTAATCAATTCGACAATTATTTTTAACTGCTCTACTTCAGAGGTATAACCATGAACACGACTGACCTCTTCGCTGACCTTTTCAAGTCTTAGCAAAACCATTTTGAATGGATTTTCTGTTTGTTGTTCCATCATTTTTCCCGTAGGCCTCCATTTTTTCATTCACAGCCTTTAACACTTTGTCGACACTGATGCTTTCAGAACATAAATGTGTCGATTGAGTGCAATCCTGACTGTGAGAGCAAGGATAACAATCACTTTGAGCTTCGATAATAAGGGCCTCATCACTGTAGGGAGATGTTTTTACAGCATCTGCGCTGCCTAAAAACAAATTGACCTGTGGACAACCCACCATTGCAGCTAAATGACCAACACTGGTGTCACCTGTAATTAATAATTTTGCTTCTGCTAATATATTTTTTAATTCTGCTAAATCCGGACTTATAATTTCAGCAGTAGAAAAAACAGAGGACACTTGTGCATATTCTTTACTGCTACACAAAACATAAACTTTTTGTTGGTTAAATTTATTTTCAATTTTTGTTTTCAATTCTCGAAACTTTTCCAAACCCCAATTTTTTTTAATATCCGAGGTTAGCACCTGCAAATACACAGCTCCATCATGACCTGACGCTCTTGCTGTTTTAGTTACACCTTGGAATGAAACATCCAAAGCTTTGTGCAAAACATCTAAATAATGAAAATCAGAACGAGTACCTGCAGAAAAATGTTCGTCAAAATATTTCAACCAGCTATTAGAATATATCGCTGGCTTTCCAGCTTGATATTGAACTCCACGTTTTTCATTAGCCTCAAATAAATCCATCAAACGTACACTTAAAAAATTATGAGTTGCATTTAATATCAGATTAAAGTTTTGTTGATTGACGGTCGTCACGACTTCTTGCATTTCAAGAAAAGCCACAGAAATATTTTGTTTTTGTTCGACAAGGATCTTCTGCAAATACTCACGAGGAAATAAAATAAAATGATCAACTGAATCCAATACATCAAGAGAACTGGAAAAAGATTCATTCACTAAAAATGTAATTTCACAACCTGGATGTTGTTGTTTTAATGAGCGGGCCAAAGCATTGTGCATAAAAATATCGCCAAGGCGAAGTAATGACATGACAAGAATTTTCATATGACCAACTCTCGTAATGCACGCCAAATTTTAGCCTCTTGTGACTGATCTTCCTCAGCTAAATGATGACAGATTTCTTTGATATTATTATTATCACCGCGCAAATGAATTAAAATATCTTGGTAATGAGATTCAAACCCCTGCCACGCCGGGCGAAAATCTAAAACTGGCAATAATTGAAAACGTTCCAAGTCTGTAACCGAAACTTCGTTTAACATATGAACACGAGAAAAAGAAACACCAGTTTCAGACTGAGAATTGAGTGTATAGGAATTCTGCTTATAAAACTCTATCAATTTAACATCTGGTTCAATAACGTGAATCAAAATATCCGAAAATTTTTGAGCTAATAAATGTATATGATGAGCTGCTCCCAGACCGACAACGACAATCTCTAATTCATCAACAAGATAATTTTCCCACTGCTGCAGCCAAATCTTTGCTTCGCGCTCTGGATTTCTTTGCGAACAAAGCGCATAACCATTGCGAGTGATCTGCAATGGCTCTTGATTTGTGATTTGCAAATTCGACTGGAGAATCATATCGACTTATGCGTCCTTTTTTTGAAATTGCTCGGTTTGATTTCTCAATTCAATTTCTAGCTGTTGGAATTTTTCATTTTCAGGATGCCACAGCAACAACCTTTCAACTTCTAATTGGGCTTGCATACGTTGCCCTTGCAAACAGAATAAATGTGCTAATAACAATGACGCCTCTTCATCAAACTCGACTGTTTCTAAATATTTTTGTAAATGTTCGGTACAAACAGAATAATCATTTTCACGAATGCCCCAGCTTGATGACAACAACACTGCCGTACGGTTGCTCGGGTTGACATCTAATGCATTTTCAATATTTGCTTTAGCCAAAACAAAATCACCCATAGACTGGTGTACAACAGCTAAACCAACCCAGGCTTTATCAAATTTTGCATCAATCTCTAAAGCAGCACGAAATCTTTCTTTTGCCTCTTCATAATTTGATTTTTGCAGAGCCAATGTTCCAAAATTTACCAACAAATTAACCGAACGATTGTTCAGGTTAAAAGCTTTATTGTAAAACTCTTCTGCTCCCTCAAAATCACTCTCTTTTATCAACAGATTTCCCATGTTTTTAAAAACTTCAAAAAGCTCTGATGATTTGTCATCTTGTACAGAAAGAGCTTCTTGATAAACGACAAAGGCGCGTTGATCCTCGTTATTTTGATAATAATAATGGGCTAATTTTGCCAAATTAGTAAAATTCATTTCTGAACGTATCAAGGCTTCATAAATTTTAATTTTTTCGAGAAGTCGATCACTACCTTGAAAAGTTTGAGCCAACATTTTCAAGGATTCAGGATGGTGTGAATCCAGATATAAGCTTTTGCGAATCAGATGTTGCGCCAACTCTAATTCATTATGCTTAATCAAAACATGTGCGTTGGTTAGAAAAACTGCAATATCAGATGATTTTCCGTTTGTAACAAGAGCCGGAGATGCCGTTTCTATAACTGGCGATTGGATCAGCGAACCAGTTCTGATTTCAAAAAAACCCTCAATGGTACGTTCTACTGTGTGTTCAAATATTAATTCAGACATTGCGCAACTGCTCCTTCAGTTTTTATTGGCCATATCTTTGTCTATGTAGAAAAGATTACGACCAATATACTGAAAAATATTAGAGCAACGACAATGCCAAACAATTCTGACGCTCAAATCGTTTATGTTTTTTTTGAGCGAAAAATGAAATCAAGTCTTTGACTGGCCCCATGACAAAGTGTCAAAGAACCGTCGTTAAAAAATGAATCAATGAGACTCTGGACGAAGAGCCAGAGTTTTAAGTTCAGCTAAACGATTAGCAACATCATCAGGGATTCGAATCCCACTGCTACCTGTGAATCCAAAATACGCAGACTCTTCAAAACGTTTATAACATTTTTCTGACCACGTACTGTGTGGCACCTTACGAATACAAGACTCATAATAGTCTTCGTGAAGATTCCACAAAGAAAAATCACGCATAGAATCGTAACCAACACCAGCTAGGTACAATGCTTGACCCAATTCATCCCCAGTCAACTTGGTTGGCAAAATCAAATGCAAATCAGACAAAGCTCGCAAATAATAAATTTGACCAGTGTGATCTAAATTGGTCATTTGATCTTGCTGTGCCGATTGTTCCCATTGTTGACAACGTTTTAAAATAGCTTTGACCGAGTTGTCTTTGGCTGGCTTTTCTTTCATCCAATCCTTGATAGCAATCTCCCAACCCAACGCATTTTGTTTCAAATAGTAGGGTGTGTTGACTGAGTTTTTTAATTTATCAGTGATCAGCAATGATTTTTTTGGATCCTTTAAGTATTTCACCGTGATCGCCAGGGACTGACGAACGGCCTTATCCAAAATAAAGAAATCAGATTTTTGCTCTAAACGCTCATCGATAATTTGCGAAAACTCTTTTAAAGCAGAATCAAACTGTCTGGTAGCAAGCAAAAACTCTCCGCGCTCTAAACCATTCAAACGCTTTAATGTTTGCTCAAAATCATTTGAACTAAACGAAGGTCCAGTCGAGGTGCGAGTATGACATTCGATGCAGTAGGCAGTTACATTTAATAAATTATACCGAGCAAACTCTTTTTTACCCATACTCAAGCCTTCCTCTACTCGAGCTAAATCATCTGTAAAAGCTTGTGCGATAAAATCTATACTGGGATCTTTTTGATCTTTGACTGCGATGTGTTTTACATTTTTCGAAAGCTCGCGCATTTTATGAACTTTTTCAAGAATGACTTTTTGGTTTTTTTCTTGATTGAACTGATTCGGATCTAAAACCAGTGGCAAAACCTCAACCAAAGACTTCTTAAGCCCTTGCATCTGCGCAGCAAAATCTTGATTCTGAGCCGCCGTAGTGACGTTTGCTGGCGAAGATTCTGGCAAATTAGCAGTCGAGTCATTTTTATTCGATGAGCTCTGACAAGAGGCAATGAAGATACCAATGAAAATCATGGCTCCCATCAAGTTTTTGCTCAAGGTATTTACAGTTTTTTTGTTAACAGATAACATACGGCTCTCCCTGCTAATTGCCAGCGAATATTGCTAGCGACTATCGAATTTTTGCTTATGCTTGATTCGATCGTATTCACCGCAATTTGGCAAGGAGAATGAGAGGCCTAAGCCTCCTCGTCAATTCGATTCGAGAAACTACGTGACTTGTAAGAACCAACCGCCTTACGCGTTCGTTTCATTTCTTGCAATTCACGAATAATATTAGATTTCGCTGATTCGATACAAGATAGAATTTCTAAATCTTGTGCCAGAATTCGCGTTACATATTCTTCTTTTACAGCCAAACCATTAGCAATTTCTCGCTTCTGATCAGCTGTCAGTTGAATATCTTTTTTTTGCTCAATATTTAATTCTGAATCGATATAACGAATGTTTTCTAATATTTTCTCGCGTGAATTATAGAATATTTCTATATTTGAATAATCCACTCGCGCAATATTTGTTAGTTCGCTTTCATTTAAAGAGTAAAACTGCTCTAAATGATGATTCCGATGTTCTATTAAATCCAAAATGCGCAACATAGCCCCTCCTAGGCAGGTTTGCTAACCTTATCTTCGTCTTTTTTGATTTTCTCGATTGCCAGCTTCCATCCTTCGTAGAGGTTCTCGAGAATTTTTAATGATGATTTTAATGGTTCGGGATCACCAGTCATATTGGCTTTGGTGTATTGCTCTGTAATATACATATACAATTGCTCCAAGCGCATGGAGATCTCTCCGCCGACTTTGTGATCCAAGGTATTGTTGAGCTCCAAAACAATATCAAAAGCACGCCCGATGTTTACACATCGCTCTGCAATCTTTTTTTCTTCAGACGCCCTGATAGCAAGCTTGGTGTATTTGATCGCGCCTTCATACATCATTAAGAGCAGTTTTTCTTTGCTCGCACTTTGTATCGAGGTGTTCTTATACTTTTGATATGGATGACTCATGCAACAATTTCCGCCTTTTCATTTTTGTTACAACTGATCTCGTTACTCTTTCGACAAATTCTTAAAATTCTTAAAGTCCTAATTTACAATTTTTAAACAATTTCTTACCTACAGACTAGACCTTAACCAATCTACAAATCTCAAGTTTTAGCTCCACCTTGCCCACCTTGTCCTCCGCCGCCAATGGATTGCGCCATACTGCCTACCGCTGCTCCTTGGCTCTGCAATTTCGACATTTTTGATTCAAGATCAGAAAACTGTCGACGCAAAGACTCTTCTCGACGCTCCAACTGACGTTCTTTATTTTCAATACGTTTATTAATATTATCAATTTTTTGCTGAACACCACGTTTACGATTGGCAATCGGACCATAAGCATTATTTAAAAATTCACCGACTTGTTTACGCACCGACGGAATCAAACCATTGCTGACACCATCTCCACGAAAAAAAGCAGCCACATCTCGCGGCGAAGCCGATAACATTTTATTAAATTTATCTTGATTGAATTCTAACGTACCATTTCGATTGAACTGAATTCCCAGTTCATTCACTCGTTTGATATTTGAATCCACATCATATTGAGGATTCATAATCAAACCACGCAATCTGGATTCTATCGAACGCACAAGATTATCGCCACCCAATGGACCTAAGCGCTCTTTACCGTCAGGACCTTTTTGCATTTTATGCTGTGCTTGAATAAAACCTAAGACAGCGTTATATGCATCTACAAAGCTTTTCATTTTGCCGCTAATTGTTTCAGAATCTTCTTTCACTCCAATTCGTATTGGACGTCCCGGAGCCGCTTGTTTTAAATCCAAGGTCACACCAGGAATGATATCACTGACGGTATTATCTGGAACTTCAAATTCAAAACCATCCAATTTTACTTTGGCATTTTGCGAAGGTCGTGATTGATCAAAATATAAATCCTGATCACCATCCAACATATACACCGTTGGAAAGCTCACCTGATTGTCTGTTCCATTATCAAGACCGGTGACTAACAAACGATAGGGATTGTCTTTGTCTGATCGATCATCAACAACTGTTGCGCGCAAACCAAGACTGGATTGATTGATGCTGTTGGCAACACCTTCAAGAGTATTATTTTCGGCATTAATATAAACATCTTTGCGCCCTTCTGGAGTATTAAAACGCAAATAACCCACACCAATTTGAGTTTCATTTTTATCAGGAAAACCGTTGGTCACAGCACCCGGCTTCTGCGCCAACTGCACAACCTCAAGTTGCCACTGGCCAGTGACTGATTTATCTGGATCAATTTTTCCATCAACGACATTAGGGTCCGCAGAAGTCAGTTTGGTATTATTAAAACCACGAATACCCACAAGCTCAGTCAAATTTTTTGTAATATCATTGATCTTTGTTTCAAGCTCAGTAACTAATTTGAGTTTGTCATCTTCTTTGGTTTTTTGTCCTTCCATAGTTTTCACAGGAATGCGCTCGGCTTCGATGAGTTGTTCAACGATATTTGGTGGTAAACCACTTGCCATTCCTGAAAAACGTATTGCAGGCACTTTAGACTCCTTTCCCCTTGTAGTTATTCTCACCTATTTTTTAGTAAACTCGTGAGCCAATAAGTTGTCTCGGCCAGGTCTAGAAATGTGCTAAAAAATGCTTAGGAAAGGCAAAAAATTGACCTTTACCTAACAAGAAAGATCTTTTCCTGGTCCATTATCCATAATTTCACTCCACTTTCACTCTGCGCATTTCGTCTAGTAATGCGAACAATAAGAATGACTAATAGCTATGCGATTTCAAAATATCGGCTATGTTAAAAAAACACTTTGAATTATAAAATTCACAAGCTATCTATGCTCTACAAATACGGAGGTATTTATGAAAACACAGATTACAAAAAAACTTTTATTAAGCTCACTGATTTTCACCGGATTGATTTGCGCGAATTCGGCATTCGCACAAAACGCACAACTACCATCTACAGCGATACAGGCTCCTGTTAAAAATTTACAACAAAACATGAAAGAGCTCGGCAGTATTTTTAAAGCACTTAGCACTGCAATGAATGACCCTGCACAAAACGCAGAATCGGCAAAACAGGCTTCTCGATTAGTTGATATTTTTAAACTAACAATCAATCAAGTCCCAGACTCAATTGATTTATTTCCCATCAATGAACAAACACAAGCCCTGGAAGATTACAAAAAACTTTCACAAAACCAAATTGATCTAGCAGAAAAACTGTCCGCAGCTTTCACTGCAAACGACAATACGGGGGCGGCGCTAATCATGACTCAAATGAATGATACCAAAAAAGAAGGACACACCAAATATAAATAAAGTTCGCAGGTCTCTCTTTGTTTTAAATCAGTCTTTTTGATTGATCCATTTTGCAGAGATGATTTAAAATAAGAAATCCCGCAGCAAATAAAAATTCTCTCGTGTCCTACCTCAATTTGAGCTAGATTTTGCACGGGGGAATTGTGAATTATAAAAATATTTCTATATCATGTCTCTTGTTCATTCCATCTTTGATCTTTGCACAATCAAAAAATACGCTCAACACATCGCTCAAGCCTTTTGTAATTTATGACGAAGACAACCGCACAGAAATCCGAGAAATTAAAGACAATACAATTCAACAATTAGCCCAAGCCACTGTTGGCATCATTCACCGCTCCTTGCTCGTTCGCCATTCAGACAATTCAACCGTTGGAATTTTGTCACGCTATTATGGTCGATCGATGGGCTTATGCGAAAGCGAACGTTTTTATTACCAACCATCTGCACCAACCTGCACTGGTTTTCTAGTTGCACCTGATTTGATCGCCACGGCTGGACACTGCATCAACGCTGGTGGATGTCCTGCCAAAGCCATTATTTTGAATTACCAAATAAATGAAAATAACGAAGCTCCCTACACCACTAAAAATGAAAATATTTTTTACTGCAAAGAAGTTCTTCGTCGTGAGGTCAGCGAAGAGCAGGATTACGCCTTGGTAAGATTGGATCGTGCCGTAATAAACATTTCTCCACTAAGCTTAGCAACAACATCACCAAACGTTGGCGATGCATTATTTACCATTGGTCACCCTTCAGGATTGCCGAAAAAAATTTCGGCCGGCGCCACTGTTTTAGAAGTAAAAACAAATTACCTGAAAACAAATACAGACAGCTATGGCGGAAGCTCTGGTTCGCCACTTTTTAATCAGCACAACCAAGTCGTCGGCATTCTTGTGCGCGGCGAAGACGATTATATTGACCAACCGATTGCAAACGATAGCACACTCAGCTGCAAAATCAGTCGAGTTTGCAAGGGCGATCAATGCCGAGGCGAGGACGCCACCAACATCTCATTCATTGCGTCCGCACTAAACGCAGCCAAACACTAACAGTTTTTTGTGCTTATTTCGAAGAATTAACCAAATCCTGGCCAGATTCCAATCCAGTTAACTGTTTTTTAACTACATGAATTTTTAGTTGGTGTTAAGCTGGGCTCTAATTTGTAAATAGGATTGAGAATTTGGAAAACAATAAGGTTATATTTATTTTACTTGGATTTTATATTGGCACGCTAGTGATCAATATTTTTATTTCTTTCTTCCAACTCTTGAACCAAAAAAACCGAGTCAATATAACCATCCTTATGTATTGGCTAGGAATATTATCAACTGCCTTTCTACATGACATCTTTAAAGAGTTGGATTTTAAATTGGCTCTCACCGCCTCATTTGGCACGTTTATTTCTCAGATATTCTTAGGCAGTTTTTTTGCGCAAATACGAAACGTTCCAATCAAAATTAAACAGTTTATAATTGTTTACTTTGCATTTTGCTCACTGAGTTGGTTTTTATTTTTATTAAATCTTACATTTACCATCAGTGCATTTTGGACAACTGTCGGCGCGCTGTACCCAACACTTTGGTGTTGTTATTATGGTTTCAAAAATAAAATGAAACCACTGAGCGTCATGCAGAAAATATTTATTGTTACTACAGTCAGCACAAGTCTTCATATGCTAACGTGGAGCTTCACTCGTCCACGACCTGAGCTTTTTATTTATGGCCTATCCATATCATTTGCCCTGTTTCACATTCTTTCAATTTTAACACCCATGATGGCCAATGAATTCAGTTTACAAACGAGAAATGATCAGCTCGAAAACGAAGTAAAAACAAGAGCTCTGCAGCTAACCAAAGCACAGCAACAATTGTGGGAGGCAAATAAATTTGCAAGCTTGGGTCGCATGGCAGGCAGCATCGCCCATGAAATCAATAATCCTTTGTCGATTATCGCATTGAACAACGAAAGCATACAAATTCAAGCGAAGGCTGGAAAAATGGATGCGGCTAAAATCACACAACAAACAAACAGCATTGAAAAAGTTATCGATCGCATTTCTCGCATCACCAGCAGCTTAAGAAAAGTAGCTAGAGACAGCAAACAAGCGGAAAAACAAAGAACAGAACTGTCATCAATTATTCAAGACACAATGTCTCTTTGTAGCGATGCCCTCAAAAACGCACATATAAAATTCTCACTCCATATGCATCCAAAGCCGATTTATATCGATTGCAACGCAATTGAAATTTCTCAAGTCATTATAAATATTCTCAACAATGCCATTGATGCTGTAGAGACATTGGAAAAGAAAGAAATTCAACTCTCTGTTACAACAGACAACATAATGGTAAAAATTGAAATTTCAGACAGTGGTAAAATAGACTCAACCATCATTTCTCAGATTATGGACCCATTTTTTACAACCAAACCCATTGGCAAGGGTACAGGCTTAGGTCTTAGCATCTCACACTCGATTGTTGAAAATCACCAAGGCAAACTGTACGTCGACACAAGCACTGAAAATACAAAGTTTGTTATTGAAATTCCGCTGTCAGCGACGGAGCCAGCATGAGTTATAAAATTCTTGTCGTAGATGATGAACTCTCGTTAGTTGAATTGGTTGCTCAATTTTTGGAATCAGAAGGCCACAACATCAAAACTGCAAACAATGGCCAAGAAGCTTTTGAAATTGCAAAAAAATGGCAGCCCGACTTGATAATCAGCGACGTCCAAATGCCGATCTGCAATGGCTTTCAATTACATGAAAAACTGCAAACATTACCGCCACCAATTATTCCTATATTATTTATCTCAGGCTACATTGGTGGAGACGAACTTAAGATAGAAAATAAAACAAATATTCTAGGCTTTTTAGCCAAACCATTTAAAATCACAGATTTGCTCAAATATATAGAAAACGTAAAAACCAAAAGCTAACTGCAATTTAAAATCAGTAAAAAATTACTTTAAACAGATCCGAAGGATTTTTAGAACTCATCTCAAAAACCTCTGCAACGAAAAACCCGACGAAAGAATTTAAATCAAGGCTCATTTTAAGCTCTGCTGTAAACTTGTTATGCATCAGAATCCCTGTCTACTGCAATTTATCCACTTCAAACATATGGAACAGTTTCTGCAAACGCAAATTTATCGAGCATCAGAATAAGTAACTTCTCACAGAAAAGTGAATATGAAATTTAATTTTTTTTCACAAAATATACTTTTAATTTTATTGTTAGCTTGTTTGCCCAAGTTAGCTCATGCCGCTGTTTGGGAAGATACTGAAATCTGGAATAAAGACTGGGAAAACAAATATTCGCAGTGGATTGAGAATGAATACTCGGATGACTTTTTTCTACGTGGTCACCTTAAAAATATTCCTATAGATTGCGCTGATGCCGTCTATCTCCCACGATTGTATTTTTCGTATTTAAATAAGTTACCGTTTGTTGTTTCTGATCTTCATGCAGAAAATTTATTTTACACCAACCGTACTGACAAATATGATTCAATGACTGATGAAATCGATCGCTTAAGAGCCTTTGCAATTTACATTGGCAACAATGTCGGCGCCAGTCACATTGCAACGGATACTTATCCTGTTGAGATCAATAAAGACAACATCAGACCCGGCACCATTTGGTCCTTTGCCTCTCCAGATCATGTTAAGAGCTGGAAAAAAAATACAGATCCAAATAAAACACCATTGGGGCCAAGCCATGCGGTCAACGTCAAAGAAATCACCCAATATGGCGTGCTCAACTTAATTGGCGCATCCTCTCCTCGTGAAGTTAAACGACTGACAACTTCGGCTGAATTTACAATTCTTCCGACCTCAGAGGTTGGCTCGGGTCTTCGCAACTGGAAATGGCCAGAACACTATCAAATGCCAGAAAAAGACATTCCAGATTACAACAGCGAACAATATTCTCCACTGTTTGCAAGATCCGAGATCGTCAGTGGTAAACAACAGATTCAGAACGGTTCCAGCAATATCGCCAAATGGAGTCGCGAAGTCTATCGCAGACTTGGCAGCGAAACAGAAGATAAAGACGCATACCTCAGTCGCATGACAAAGAATTTTTGCAATTATGTCCAAGCGCGAGTTCCTATTGTTATGAAGGGCGAAGAACTTCGTTTAACATTAAACAATAAATGCATGAATGAAAGACAGGCCGATGATTACTCAACACCGACCCGCGATTCTGCTATCAAAAAATCTTTGGATAAATTAGTTAATGGTGGAGCGTTTTTAAACTCGTTAAAATATGCTTTCGGTTTTAAATCAAAAAATATCTTTGAAAGCCTGCGCCCATATCTTGAAGCCTGTGGCTCATTAGAAATCAGCCCTGGACACAACGTTGATTTTGTTGAAATTGCCAGACGTGCAGCTAAAGGAAATTTAAGTTCAGACCCTAACCAATCATTTGAAACACGCTGGGGAGAGGCCCCTGTTATCAAATCTGACTGCAAGTATTGATAAATAGATTCATCAAACTTTTAAAGACTATTTTTCAAAAATAGCTGTCAAACTTTCAGACAGTCACGAAAATAATTCAGCTTTAACAGACTCAATCTCATTTGAACGTCATTCTGCTATGGAATGAATTTCGTATATGAGATAACGGGACACATTTTTAGAATTGTAAATTTAAGGAGTCTAAAAGTTATGAAAAAAATATGGGAAGCGAATTTCGCAGGTGGGTTCATGGTTCTAGCTCTGAGTCTTACGTTAATAAGCGTAAGTTGTCAGAAAAAAGACGATGGTGGGAGCTCAGCAAACAATAATGGTACAGCCACTACACAACAAACTACATACGCACAAACGCCTCAGCAATCTTGCAATATGCCAGGCAATCCAAACTGTACGCCTTCAACGTACTGGCAATACAACAATTCACAAGTCAATTTTCAATCTTATCAATGGTCCAACAGCAATGGTTTCTGCGGTTGCGCTGCTGGCTATCGCCCAGTCATGAATTCAAGCTGGGGTATTAGCTGTGCTCCTGCAGGATTTTTTCCGAACATGAATAATGGCTATGGCTATTATGGCTACAGCTATCGCAATGTTTATTATGGACAATATTATGCTCAGAATGGTCAATGGAGCAGCATCCCTCAGGTTGCTTACAATCCAGCAGTTTACGGTGCCAATTCAAATTGTTACGCAACTGCAGCCTCTGTTTGTGACATTAGATCTAACAACTGCCCAGGTGGTAGCGTTTGTCGCGCAACATCAGGAGGTTCTTATCTAGGAATTTGCACTTACGGAACTGGTGTTGAGTATTATGGCGGCGGAACTGCGCGCTAATTGTTTGCTTAATTGAAAATATCCGTTCAAGCCATTGTTTGCCGCAAAGCGATTGTGCTAGCCTCTAAGCATGACTACACAATCGCAAAACTCACAAAATCAAGACAGCAGTGGCAATCCTTTTTTTCGTCAACTTTTTTCAACTTACGACGAATCGATTCCATTTGAACAAATCAAAACAGAACATTTTTTACCGGCATTGATCCATGGAATTGAGCTGGCAAGAAAGAATATCGAAGCAGTCAAAACCCAAACGGCTGAACCTAATTTTGAAAATACAATTTTAGCATTAGAGTGCGCCAGTGAAGCGGTTGAAATTGTACAAACAGTTTATTTTAATTTATTTAGCGCCGAGGCCTCAGAGGCATTACAAGCCTTAGCCAAAGACATCTCGCCATTGGCGGCGTCTTTTGTCAGTGAAATCACTTTAGATCCAGTTTTATTTCAAAAAATCAAATCTATCTATGACAGACGTGAAAACTTGAATTTAAACTCAGAACAATTGCGCCTGATAGACAAGATTTATAAAGATTTTTGTCGCAACGGCGCCTTGCTTTCTGCCAGTGAAAAAGAAAAAGTTCGCGAGATCGATCAACAGATTGCCGTCCTGGGACCACAATTTTCAGAAAATGTTTTAAAAGCAACCAATGCTTTTGAATTATTGATCGACAATCGTGACGACCTTGCTGGCCTCCCAGATGGCGCCATTGAAGCCGCTGCCATGACTGCCAAAGAAAAAAAACATGAAGGCAAATGGTTATTCACCTTGCATGCACCAAGCCTGATCCCGCTTTTACAGTACAGCGAAAAACGCGAGCTCAGACAAAAATTATGGACTGCATACAACTCGCGAGCTTTTGGCGATGCTTTTGACAATCAGAATGTAATTTTAAAATTGATTGAGTTGCGCCATCGTCGCGCGCAGACATTGGGCTATGCAAGCCATGCAGCGTTTGTACTTGAAGAGCGAATGGCGCAATCGCCAACTCAGGTCACTCATTTTTTAGAAAAATTATTAACCCCATCGAAAAAAGCTGCTGAAAACGAAATGGCCGAACTGGTTGCTTTCCAAAAACAAATGGAAAAAGACACAGTCTTGGAAAACATTCAGGTAATGCCCTGGGATTTTTCTTATTATTCTGAAAAATTAAAAGAGAGTAAGTATAACTTTAACGATGAAGAGCTGCGCCCCTATTTTCAATTAGAAAAAGTGGTCGACGGAGTCTTTGAACATGCACGCAAATTGTATGATCTTGAATTTCACGAAATTCATGACATTGCTAAATATCACGTAGATGTCCGTACCTTTGAAGTTCGCGATCAAAACACCAAAGAATATATTGGTTTGTTTTACACAGATTTTTTCCCACGTGAAACCAAAAAAGGTGGCGCTTGGATGACTGTTTACCGCGAACAAGGTTATTTTCGTGGGCAGGTCCGCAGACCTCACATCAGCATCGTTTGTAATTTTACAAAACCGACAGAGTCCAAACCTTCGCTCTTAAATTACGACGAAGTCGAAACTTTGTTTCATGAATTTGGTCATGCTTTGCATGGCTTGCTTTCAAGCGTCACCTATCGCTCATTGGCTGGAACCAGTGTTTATTGGGACTTTGTTGAATTGCCATCACAAATTATGGAAAACTGGGTGAAAGAAAAAGAAAGCCTGGATTTATTTGCACGACATTATCAAACAAAAGAATTGATACCGCTGGAGCTGGTACAAAAAATAAAAAACTCTTCAAAGTTTTTGGCGGGTTATCACTCGTTACGACAAATTCAATTTAGTTTATTGGACATGGGTTGGCATCAAACAGATCCAGCTCAAATCAAAGATGTTGAAAGCTTTGAAAATACCCTGACTGAAAAAACTCGTTTATTACCTAAACCTGCTGGAACAAATTCCAGCTGTGCTTTTTCACATATTTTTCCGGGTGGATATTCAGCAGGATATTATAGCTACAAATGGGCAGAAGTTTTAGATGCCGATGCTTTCGAGTATTTCAAAGAAAAAGGTTTATTTGATAAAACTGTGGCGACGCTATTTAAAAAACATATTCTCAGTCGTGGCGGCACCGAGCATCCGATGGAATTGTATAAAAAATTTCGCGGGCGCGAACCAGATCCAAATGCTTTGTTACGTCGCGAGGGGTTGTTGACATGAAAAAATCCGCACAATCTAAAAAAATTGCTTTGGTCTACCGCCCTGAAACGGTTCAAGCTTTGTCTCTTGGAAAAGCCTTGGCCAGTTGGCTGAAAGACCGCGGCTATCAGGTCTTTACTGCGCCAGAACAAAAAACAATTCCCGGCACAACATTGATTCGCAAAAGTGCTGACATTGCAAAAATGCGTTTAGTTGTAGTCTTAGGTGGCGATGGCACATACCTCAAAGCCGTACGCATGCTGGATGGCAAAAAAATTCCGATCTTGGGTGTGAACTTGGGCTCTTTAGGATTTTTAACTCCGACTCGAGTGGAAGAATTATTCACAACAGTTGAAGCGACCTTAGCAAATAAAATGGAATTGCATTCACGCGCCATGATTCAAGTTCAGTTGTGGCGTATGGGTAAAAAAATTCAGCAGACTATTGCCTTGAATGACGTTGTTATTGAACGCGGCTCCTTGAGTCAGTTGATCAATATCGGAATTCACTGTGAGGATTTGTTAGTCTCAGAAATCAAGGCCGATGGTTTGATTATTTCAAGTCCGACAGGTTCTACCGCATATAACTTGGCAGCTGGCGGTCCATTGCTCCATCCAGAAGTTCGCGCACTGGCTGTGACCCCTGTTGCGGCTCACAGTTTAACCAGTCGTCCTTTGATTTTTCCAGATCAAGCCAAATTACGTTTTCGTTTACTGACAAAATCCAATCACCGTAAGGATCAAGCGCATTTTGTGGTTGATGGCGTGAAATTGGATCGACTCTCTGAAGGTGATGAAATTGTCATTGAACGCAGCCCGATGGAACATTTAATGGTACAAGATCCAAGCCGAAATTATTTCCACTTGTTACGTGAGAAATTAAAATTTGGCGATCGCAGCTAGGAATTGATCTTGCAGATGGATTTGCAAAGTTTCGAGAAAGTTATTTGATAAGCTACATGCTATTAGTAAAAAACTACTTGGTAAGAACTACTTAGTAAACTGTAGGAGCTCATTATGTTAATGGAATTAAAAGTTTCAAATTTTGCTATCATTGAGAATTTACATATCCAGTTTAAAAATGGTTTAAATATTCTTAGTGGCGAAACCGGGGCTGGGAAATCTGTTTTGCTAAAAAGCTTAGGCTTGTTGATGGGCCAAAAAGGATCGACCGAATCCATCCGCTCTGGCAGCACACAGGCTTCGATTGAAGGCTCATTTGATATCAGCAAACGTGCTGACATTCAGAAAAAATTAGAAGAAATGGGTATTGATTGCGAAGAAAAAACCTTGGTGGTTCGCCGCGTTCTTTCCGAAGAAAAATCTAGAGTTTATCTCAATGGCACTCTGAGCACTTTGCAAGGCTTGCGTGATATGGTTTGTCCGTTGATTGAGGTTGCCGGACATTCTGCTCCATTAATTGAAATGACAGGCCAACACGAAAACCGACATCTTCTGTCTAAAGCTTATCATATGGATTTATTAGATCAGTATATTGGCTCATGGAATCTGCGCAGCAAATTGAACGAAAAATACATGCGTTTGAGCAAAATTCGCCAAGAGATTAAAAATTTTGAAACCGAAGCACAAAGCAAAGCTCAACGTTTGGATTTTTTAATTTTTCAACGCAATGAAATTGAAAAATTAGGCCTTGGTGATATTCAAAACTTAGATATCGAAGTCGAAGTAAAAAAATTAAAAAGCTCTGCCAAGATTTCAAAATTCGTAGATGCCGCCGAAGCAGTTTTGTATTCTGACGATGATTCGGCCTGCAGTCGTATTTATGCTTTGATGCAAAAATCTCATGAGGTAACGTCTATAGATCCGGTGTTGAAAGAAAAAATGCAACAGCTAGATCAGGCCAAAAGCTTGATCGAAGATTGTGTTTACGAATTGAAATCTTATGTTTCAAAGATTGATGCCGACCCTTCACGCTTGGAAGAGCTTGAATCTAAACTCAGTGATCTACGTAAAGTTCAGAAAAAATATGGAGCTGACATTGCTGATATTTTTACAGCTTTTGACAAAATCAATACTGAAATATCAAACCTTGAAAACTCTGACATGCATATTGAGACACTGAAAAATGAAGCTCAGGCTTTAGAAAAAGAATTACGCAAAATGGCTCTTGAGCTGCATGATAAACGTGTGCAAGGGGCCGCGACTTTGGAAAAATCTGTGAATCATGAATTGCTAGATTTAAACATGAAGGGTGTGACCTTTCATGTGGCCATTGAAAAACTTGAACAAGTAAACGCTAACGGCATCAGTGATATTGAATTCACCAGTCGCGCAACCAACAAAGAGCCACAAAGACCCTTGGCAAAATTTGCCAGCGGTGGCGAGCTTTCTCGAATTCTTTTATCTTTAAAAAGAGTGGTAGGATCCAGCAATCAACCTCGTACATACTTGTTTGACGAAGTCGATACTGGAGTCTCAGGTCCGACGGCCGAAAAAGTGGGTCGAAAATTAAAAGCCATTTCCGAAGGACAGCAAGTCATTTGCGTGACTCATCTTCCGCAAGTTGCCGCGTTCGGTGACACGCATTTTTATATTCAGAAATCTCCAGCTGATACTAGCAAAAAAACAGCGACTGCGGTTTCCATGGAAATCAAAGATTTACAGAAAAAAGAACGCGTTTATGAAATAGCTCGTTTGATTTCAGGAGAAACCATTTCTAAAACAAGCTTGGCTCATGCCGAGCAATTGCTTAAAGAGTCGATGTCCAGCCACTGATGTCCCTGCTGATCCAATGACAGGGCCATTGGTTTATCAAACCAACTTCCTAGATTGATTGAAATGGGATTTCTATCTAAATTGGACCACGTGAATTCGTCACGAATGTGCATGTGCCCTGTAATAATATAATCAAATGGACTTTGTACAAATGTCGACCGCGCATAATCATGAATCATCTGCGTAAAAAGGGACTCATTATTATCACGACGTTTTGTGCTATTTTTACGACTCAGCTTTGACGCCATCATCCCGGCCTCATCTATCAAAGTACCTGGTAAAAAATATGCAAGCTTTTCAACTGCACTTTGTCTGATAATACTGCGGTACTGTAAATAAGCTTCATCATCGGGATTGATAAAATCACCATGTTCCATACGCACTGCCCATTTTCCCAAAGGAAAAGTCTGAGCATCCGTATAAGTTTCGATTTGATATCGATCTTGCCAAAAACGACGAACGTGCATGTCGTGATTTCCTTCGAAATAAACTACCCGCAAGCCTTTTTTCTTAATCGCTATGATAGCTTCAACAATCGCTCGAAATTTTGCGACAAAACGATCTGAATCACCGACCCAAAGATCAAAAATATCACCCAGTAAAAACAAATGTGTCGCGTGCGGATCTTGTTCTACAAAACGCAAAAAGCGCAACAGTCTGATACTGTTGCGCTCATTAATATCTTTTAAATGAAGATCTGATATAAACCAGGCTTTCATTTATCTGTCTTGAATATCAAAGCCCTGTCTTCTACGAATAAAAGCAGGTACTTCTAAATTTTGACTGGTAAATGGTGAGCTTAATACATCTCGAGCCATACGTCTTGCGTCTTCCAAAGACTGTGATTCATTATTTTCAACATTCATTGAAAGCTGCTCGGGGCTCTGATGTTTTTGTTTAATCTCTTGGCTTTCTTTGAAAGCACGAGCTTTGGCAACCAACATATCACGAGCATTCACCGCAGATTCTGATTGCACTGGAGCAGCTTGAACAACTGGCTGTTGCACTTGATACAATGGCGCTGTCACTGATTGCGCAGCGACTGGAGCCAAAGGTTCTGCAAATTCAACAACTGGCGCTTGCGGAACAATCGGAGCAACATGTTGTACAACTTCTTCATGCACATAAACAGGTTGTGGTGGTTGTACCAACGGCTGTTGATACACAGGCTGTTGAGCTTGAAAATATGGCTGTGCATATTGTTGCTCTTGAACAGGCTGCTGCACTGGCTGTTGAAATTGTGCTTGATGAAATTGTTGAGCTGGTTGCTGTGGTTGATATTGAGGTTGCATGTAAACTTCAATAGGAACCTGAATCATCGGCTGAGACATCACAGGCTGTTGCTGTGGTACCTGCTGTTGATACATTTGATTTTGTTGAAAAGATGAGATCGATGGGATTTCAATTTTTGGCATCACCACTGATGGTGCTGTCGTTAAGAAATCTTGCATACGAGACACAGTATCAACACTTTGAATTTTATGATCAGGATCGCTAAAACCTGTCGCGATAACAGTGACACGAACTTCGTCAGTCATTGTTTCATCAATAACTGCACCAAAGATAATTTCAGCATCATCATGCGCAGCTTCGGTAATCAAAGTTGAAGCTTCGTTCACTTCGTACAAACTGAGATCAGGACCACCAGTTACATTAATAATGATACCTGTTGCGCCATCAATTTTAATATTTTCAAGTAACGGCGAAGAAATAGCAGCGGTTGCGGCTTCGATCGCACGGTTTTCACCTTTAGCATAACCGGTTCCCATTAATGCCAAACCTTTAGCTTGCATAACAGTGCGGATATCGGCGAAATCCAAATTGATCAAACCACGAATGTTTATCAAATCTGAAATACCTTTTACTGCTTGCAATAAAACTTCGTCAGCTTTTTTAAAAGTTTCAACCAACGGCATGCGATCCCCAGCAATTGATAACAATTTCTGATTTGGAATCACAATCAAGGTATCCACATTTTCTTTAAGCTCTTGCAAACCACCTTCAGCATGTTTTTGACGTCTTTTGCCTTCAAAAACAAATGGACGAGTCACCACACCAATGGTCAATGCGCCAAGCTCACGAGCGATTTTTGCAACCACGGGAGCTCCACCAGTTCCTGTTCCACCACCCATACCGGCAGTAACAAAAACCATGTTTGCACCTTCAAGTTGTTCGACGATTTGATTGTAAGATTCGATTGCAGCTCTACGACCGACATCTGGATTTGCACCAGCGCCAAGTCCTTTGGTTAAATCCAAACCCAATTGAATTTTTCCAGGTGCCTTATTGGCATTGAGAGCCTGAATATCAGTGTTGGCAACAATGAATTCGACCCCCGTCATATTAGAGTCCATCATTGTGGAAACAGCATTGCTTCCACCACCACCTACGCCAACAACTTTAATGTTAGCCCCTATACTGATGTTTTCTTCAAGTTCAAACATTTGCCCTCCTAGCTAAAAACTAAAATAATCCCTCAAAAAAGTTTTTCATTTTCTGACCAACAGAATTCATTGCTGACTCTGCGGTCGGAGCTTCATATCGTAACGACTGTGCTTTGGTAAATTTCTTCTGCGACAATCCATATTGCAGAAGACCAACAGCCGTTGCAAACGAAGCTGATTTTACGACTTCCGTTAAGCCGCCGATCTGGCTGTGAGAACCAACCGGAGATCCACGACGAACCGGAATATCAAAAATAAATTCACCCATTTCAACAAGTCCCTCTAACTGACTGGCTCCACCAGTCATTACCAGACCTGATCCCATAAATGGTAACAAACCACTTTGCATTAAATCCTGAGAAATCATTTGCAAAGTTTCTTCAGCACGCGGCTCAATAACCTCAGATAAATCTTTTTTCAAAACAGTGCGTGGCTTACGACCGCCGACACCCTCAACTTCGATAGTTTCTTCTTCATTAACCAACGATGAAAGCGCACAACCATATTTTTTCTTAAGGTCTTCAGCTGCAATTTGCGGAGTGCGCAAGCCAATCGCTATGTCATGAGTAAAATGTTGGCCACCAACAGGAATCACTGAAGTGTGAGCAACGCTGCCATGAACCATGTAAACTAAATTACAAGAACCAGCACCCATATCAACAACACAAACACCAAGGGCTTTTTCGTCTTCAGATAAAACCGCAAGAGAGCTTGCCAATTGATCCAAGACCAAGCCCGCAGAATGCAAACCAGCACGTTCAATACATTTTAAATTATTTGCGATCGCAGTGTGACCGCCCGTCACGATGTGGACATTGGATTCAAGACGAATTCCTGACATACCAATTGGATCCAAAATACCATCTTGGCCATCAACTTTGTACTCACGAGGAATCACATGCAAAACTGTACGATCCGTCGGAACCGCGACAGCCTTAGCAGCTTCAATCACACGTTCAACGTCATGTTGATTAACTTCTTTATTTTTAATGGCAACCATTCCACGAGAATCAAACGAACGAATATGTGAGCCAGAAATTCCAACCCAAACTTCTTCAATACGATAACCTGACATCAACTCAGCTTCTTCGCGAGCCTTTTTGATTGCGTCTGTTGTGGCTTCAATATTGACAACAATGCCTTGTCGGATTCCATGATTGGCAGCAGTGCCTACTCCGACAATTTCTAAATGAGAGTTCTCACTGACAGTGGCAATGACAACAGTCACTTTTGAAGAGCCGATATCAAGCCCAGCGATAACAGGTGCTTTATGTGCAGCGTTTTTTGAATTCATTGTCCACTCATCCGTAAGCTTCAGCAGAGTTACCCGCTATGTTTTTTTTCATCAGAATTGTCTTATAAACAATTCTGATTCATCTTAAAGACGATACAGTTTCTACATGAAACTCTACCATAGTCCTTAAGACCTAAGCTTAGGGATCCTTACGCAGCCTGACAACAACTTTTTTCGACAGATTTGTATCGATGACGCGCGCTTCTAACTGATGTTGATCTATATATTCTAACACCTGCGACACGCGAACGGACTTTTGCGGAACCTGTGTATCTCCAATTTTTACCTTCACTCCGGACTGAATCAGCGTCGCCCAAAATCCTTCTTTCGAATCAAAGTGCATATCAGAAATTTTCTGACGACTGAAACGTCCTTCGTTTGGAATTTGTTCGATCACTTGCACAGCTTTTTTTCTGAGTTCTAAATTTTTCTCAAAGGCATCACCTTCAAGCAATGTGACGTCTGGCAATTGTTGAATTGTTACTGGTGACAACAACTCTCCTTGAGCGGTCAAAGGTTGCATTTTTCCGCTCTTAGAAAGATACAAAAATTTAATTTGTTTTGGCTGGACACTGACATGCAAACTTTGCGGCCAGTGGCGCGAAAGATGGATTTTTTCTACCCATTCCAGTTGCTGTAATTGTGCCGATACAGATTGAATATCAATATGAAATAACGACTGCCCTTTATTCTGCAATAACAAGACACGCATTTGCTCAGTTAATGGATGTAAATAAACTGACTGCGGATTGTTATCAACGATATCTATATCTATGTTTTGCAGATTAAAAAAACCATGCCGATGAAGTGAATAAAAACTGCCAACAATGATCGCCGGTAAAAGCACCAAAACAGTAAAAAATCGCGCAGCAGTTTTTGAAAAAATAAATTTCATCTTAAGAAGATTTTAAGATACTTTTTATCAGTTGAATACCGCTGGTAGAAATTCAGCGAAGGAACCATTCCAAGGTCGAATGATAAAATCAAAAACTGGACCATCGTCGAGAGTGAAGCTTTTTAGCTAAGAAAATAATATCAATTATTCTTTAGACAAAAGTCTAGCCGGCTGTTGAAAAACAATTTTCACCGGGCAGAAAAGAATTTTTGGCGAATCAGGGCCGAAGCAGAGATTTAGGGCGTGCCCTCATTTGATCGAACGTCGCGAGAGAACCAATTTAATTCAAGATCAAGGAAAGAGGAGAAGCCATAGCAGAGCTAAATTGAATTTACAGACGAGCAATCATATGAAGACATGCCTAGAAACGAGCTCAAATTTCATGGACAGTGTTTATTTTTTTTCTTCGATAGTCATGAACTCTAAAAGCTTCGATAATGAAGGAATTCGCGAGGGATCTTTTAGCTCGGATCCACGCATCAACAAAGGAACAAATAGCTCTCGTTCAGTAGGGCCACCGTGTTGCCCCAAACCTGAATTCGCATGAAATGAGATCCCTGGTTTTGCTATCAACACAACATCTGGATGCCCATCAGCCTGAAAATAATGAGCTAAATTTGAAATAAAAAATGGATAGAATTTTTGATTACTGTCTGCATCCAAATGATCTACACATCGTTCTGGACGATCATCAACAATCAACGAAAAGGACTGTTGAGGACATAATGCATTCATGACGTAACGAAACGAACTGATCTCTTTGCGACGAAAAATTTCGACTTTGTCATTGCTGCGAGATGCGACGATATCAATTTCTGATTTATTGGCCCATTCTTGCAAAAATGTCGAACGCATATCTTGGCTCCAATCACGCGGAAAATACAAACCCGCAAAACGGCCTTCATTTAAAATTCGAATTCGAGCCTCCTGCAAAGCTCGCTCAATATCAAAATTATGAGTGATGGTCTGATCGAAACCATGATCCGCCGTCAACATGGTAATAATTTGACGTTTATGTTTTTTTTCAGCATCTGTTAATAAAGCAAATACATCTTTTAACTGATGATCGAGCTTTTGCAAATACTGACGAACCCGCAAGGAATCTGGCCCTTGATCATGACTGGTAAAATCGACACCAACCAAATGAACATAAATAAAATCTGGCCACTGCTCTGTCTTAGTTTTCGACAACAACTCTTCAAGTGAACTGAGTAAACTTTTATCGACATAAAAATAATTTTTTTCAAAGATTGCGGCCGCAGCATTGCCATCAGCCAATTGAACTCCAACCCCAGCATTGGCATTAAAACTGTAGTCTAAACTGACTGTTTTATATCCACGAGATTCCAAACGCGAAAAAACATTTTCGTGTTGAATACGCGCGTTTGCCTTAGCAAAATTTTGTGGATCTTCGTAATTAACAATATCCCCATCATCCAAAACTAAATTTCCATAGATACCGTGTTTATCCACCGAACTTTGAGATAACAAAGACCCAATAGCTGGAAAGGTCAAACTGGGAAAACTGCTACGAGCTTGATAGATGGATTTCTTATCACCAACAAAAAAACGATGCATTTCGGGTAAAGATCCAGCCGTCAATTCTTCAGTTACTGTTGACACTGGCAAACCATCTACCAAGAACAAAACAACTGTGCGTGATGATTTATTTTGAACATGTTTTTCCGAATACTCTTGATACTCATCAATTACATGATTCGGACTTGCGCACGCAGCCAGCCACAATAAAGATATCAAACACAAAGAGAGACTTAGTTTTTTAGTCATTCATAGACAATAACAGGGCACTGATCATTTTCAAAATACAGCTCAAAATCAGTCAAAGAGATCTCAGATGTTGAAGCTATTTTTTCACACATGTCCAAACTCTGTACAATAAGAATGATAAATTTGTCAGGCTATCTCGGTAATCAGTGAGAGTATTTTAGAAGTGATCTGGAACTGTGGTTTTACCATTTTTGATAGTATCATTTGATATTATCATTTTTAATTCATCCTAGTCTAAAGACTCTTAAATTTTCTAAAGAATTAAAATTTCTACCGTCTAAAATTCTGACAGGTGTTATAAACCAATTTATAGATTAAGTTTCCTACTGTTTTGATTAATGGGGAAGATTGTTTCTATTTGAGGTTGGGATGTTTTCTAGGGTGGTTTATCTTATTTTCTTAAGCTTTCTAAGCATGTTGCCAACGATTGCATTGGCTAACTCACATACGCCGATAGCCTGCGAAAAAATATATTTACAAGACATAAGTCAAAATTCAAACGCTGTAGCATCAACAAAGTTAGATTCAAAATCTTCAAACCAGCCACTCAAAGACCCTGTGCCGTTTGGTA